>Ga0182024_10000400_pt1 | contig 112266 bp, 99 predicted proteins | sample P32metaG_FD_120480 | JGI IMG/M metagenome (GOLD analysis project Ga0182024, IMG submission 120480) | Permafrost microbial communities from Stordalen Mire, Sweden - P3-2 metaG (Illumina Assembly) | ecosystem: Environmental > Terrestrial > Soil > Wetlands > Permafrost | place: Sweden: Stordalen... | reverse complement strand
AGGAACCGATTCGGCGTGCCGCAGCAACGCCCACTCCCACAGTAAACCCTTATTCAGAAAACTAACTCAAGCACAGAAAAGATGTGGGTAAAGACAAGCCGTTAAAACGGCGGGCTATTTTCGAAATCCCTTCTGGACAGCCATCGGCCGACGTCCTAGCGTTGCCGCATGAAGTTCTGGACTGATTTTCGCCCCGCCACCGGTGCGCTGACCGCGCTGGTTTTGTTTTTGGCCGTGGGCGCGGCGGCGCAGACGACGAATGTTTTGTCCGACGCGGAAATTCAAGGCCACCAACTGGCGCAGCAGCTTTGCGAGGCGCGGCCGGTGGAAAATTTTACCAATACCGGCATATTACAAATTCGTGGCGGCAATGGAAACCGCACGAACATTCCGGTTAAATTTAAAGTAATCGTAACTGCCGACGATTGGCGGAGTGTTTATGAAATCATTCAAACGAATGTTTTCGTGACTGGCGAAAGCTATCCAACGCTAGAGAAACTTTTTATTAGTCATAATGAAAGCCAAACCAATAATTATCGAGATGAAATATACACTGGTGATATTTTTGCGACACGCGGTCATAGGCACACAACCGGTGTAATTGGGATGCGTTCAGGCAACGAATTAAACCAATCATTTGCAGGTTCCGACTTTTGGCTCTGCGACCTCGGCCTGGAATTTTTCCACTGGCCGGCGCAGAAGGTTTTGCCCAAAACGACAAACTTGAAACGCGGGCGCGACTACACGCTGTTGGAAAGCACCAATCCCAATCCGGCCACCAACGGCTATTCGCGCGTGCTGTCGTGGATTGACAAGGAGACCGGCGGCATCCTCGCGGCCGAGGCTTATGATTACAACGGCAGGCTGCTCAAGGAATTTGCGCCGAAATCGTTCAAGAAGGTCAACGGCCAGTGGGAGCTGCAGGAGATGGAAATTGACAACGGCCAGACCGGCTCGCGCACGCGGCTGGAGTTTGACCTGCAAAAGTGACGGGGCGCGGATTGGTTTGGTAGGGACAATCGCGCTGCGATGTCCCCGCTGGCGCAGTCCCCTCGTTAGCCAGCGGAAGGGGCGGCTGTCCGGCGGCGGACGGAAATGCGCCGGACAGCGGACGGCGCAGCGCACCTTCCCTACCGCCGCGGTTTGCTTGACTTCGTTTTATCTGCTGCCACGCTGTTTTCCTTTGATATGCATTTCCATCGGAAACTTTTGACGGTCGCCGCCGGCCTGCTGCTGGCGCTCAATGTTCTGGCGCAGGACACCAACGCGGTTCCCGGCGTCACGCGCGAAGATATTGCCAACAATTACCTCACCATCCAGGAGCAGATCCACGCCACGCAGATGGCCATCGAGCAAAGCCAGCAGGCGGCGGCGGACACCGCGAAAAGCAACGCCGACGTGCTCGCGGCGCGGCTGGATTCGCTCGAACAGTCGGTCGCGGCGCAGCACAACGCCGACGCGGAGGCGGCGCGCAAGACGCAGCAGTTGACGCTGTTTCTGGCCGGCGTGTTCGGGCTGGCGGGGCTGGGCATCATGCTGCTGATGGTTTATTTCCAGTGGCGGGCGTTCACGCAGCTGGCGGAGATTTCCTCGCATCATCAGGCGGCCGTCACGAACGCGGGCGCGGTGCATCAGCTCGCCGCGCCGGGCCGCGCGACGGTGGAAAGCTCCAACGCGCGGCTGCTGGACGTGGTGGGCTATTTGGAAAAACGCATCCACGAACTGGAAAGCGGCCAGAATTTTCTGCCGGAGATCGCGGCGGCAAAATCGGCCGACCCGCTGGCGGACACGCAAAAATTTCTGGATGCCAACCAGCCGCAACTGGCGCTGGAGGCGGCGGACAAATTTCTCGCGGCCCACCCGGAGAACGCCGAGGGGCTGGTCAAAAAGGCCGTGGTGCTGGAAAAACTCGGTCGCAATGACGAGGCGCTGGTGATCTGCGACCGCGCCATCGCGGCGGACGGCACGCTGGCCATCGCGCACCTGCACAAGGGCGGTTTGCTGAACCGGCTGCGGCGCTATGACGAGGCACTGGACTGCTACGAACGCGCGCTGGTGGCGCAGGAAAAAAAGAACGGGGCGAAGGTCAGTTGAAATTCACGATGCGGCAGGTGATGCGCTCGGTCTCGATTTTTTCGCGGAGCAGATCTATTTTCAACTTCAGCAGCTCGCGGTTTTCCTTCGACTGGTCGGCGAGGTCTTTTTCCAGTTCATTGATGCGCTGCTCGTAGGCGCGCAAGCGTTCGAGCATGGGCGTCTGGACGGCTTCAAGGCGGCGGGCCAGTTCAGTCAGCTCGGCGGCGGCGGTTTGCTGGGCGGCGAGGAGTTCGCGGCGCTGCGCGGCGAGTTCCTGCACGACGGCTTCCTTGAGCGCGTCCACCAGATGCGGCGCGAGGCTGGACTGGACGGCGTTCAGCAGCGAATTGACCGTCGGCGGCGGGAGCGGCTGGGTTTTGCCGCTGAGAATCTTCGCGATGATCTGATTGGCGTCGTCGGTGCCGTCGCGCTTGCAGACGGGACAGGCGACGGGCACCGGCATCCGGCCGGCCATGGGCTCAACCTCAAAGGCGTATTTTTGGCCGCAGGCGCAATAGATTTTGACAGGAATCATGCGACAGGAGGTTCACCACAAAAATGATTTTTCCTCGCCCAGCAATTTGTCGCCGTCCCACAACGTCGCGCGCCAGGAGGTTACGGCGCCAAAACTTTTGAACTCGTCGCCGTCCAGTGTGAACGAAGTCCACTGGTGGAAAAATCCGGGCACGGCGGCGGTTTCAAGCGTTTTGAATTTCGGCAGGTTGTTGGTCGCGCCGATGCCGCGCAGTTCGAGCTGGAGCTTTAATTTGTCGTCGCCGGCGTTTTTGGCGGTCCACAGCACGTCGTAGCGGATGGCGGAAATCTCGTTGGTCTCTAGGCGAAGCTTGGCCTGATAGGCGTCGCGGTCAAACAGGCTCGGTGACAGCGCGGCTCGGCCTTTCTGGTCGAGCAGCAGCGGCAGCACTTTGAAGACGCGGCCGGTGACGGCATCGGCTGCATGAGCCGAGACGAAAAGGCCGAGCGTGAGCAGCAAAATCAGGAGCGCGCGCATGGGGCAACGATAGCGGGCAGCGGCATGAATTCAACTCATTTCGGGTGGAAGCTGAAAACCTGGACGTTGTTGCCGAAGCGGAAAACGACGGCGACAAATTCGCGCTGGCTGGTCCCAACCTGCGCGGTGGCGTGGACTTCGTAGGTCGAGCCGCTGACGGTGCAATAGCGGCTGATGTTCTGCTGGCCAAGCGGGTCAGGAATGAAGGTGGTCACTTGATTCAGGCTCTGGATGACGCCGGGGGAAGTGCCGGGGGAACTGTTCACGTCGCCTTCGCTGGTGCGAAAGGTCAGGATGTTTTGCGCCGCCGTGGCGTCCACGCCGGGAATGCAGGTCAGCACGTTGAGGTCGGCGGTGTTGATGTTGATCTTGCCGTTGGAATAGGGCGTCAGCACATCGCGCAGTCCGAACGCATAATCCTCCTGCCCCGGCGCGTTGCCGAAGCCGAGCTTGCGGTGCTGGAACGGGGAATTCGGATCCGCCGAGGTGCCGCCCTTGAACATGAGCGGCGTGACGCCCTTGATCAACTGCAGTTCCTCAATGTCGTCAATCGGCGCGTTCTTGGCGTAATACGGCGGCATGAGGCCCTGGTAATAATCGCTCTCCGCGCCGGCGGGCCGCGTGGCGTCGTCGCTGTCAATCCAGTCCTGAATCGAGTCGGACACGACGGAAATGACGCTGGCATCCGCGCCCATCGTGGTGAGGATCTGCTGCAACAACTGGCTGTCGGCGCCGTTCACGTTGATCTTGCTCTCCTGTTCGATGAGGTGCAGCGAAACCGAGCCGTCGCCGACCGGAAAATTGTCCAGCGAAATGCCCATCAGCGGGCTGTTCGTCTCCGGCCCGTCGCCCGCGCCGCCCGCCCAGATCTGCTTCAAGTCAGTCGGCCCCGGCGGTTCGTTGGCGAGAATCCAGCACGCGCGCTCCACGCCGGCGCGGCCCACCCAAAGTAATTTTTCGTCATCGTTCCCGTTCTGCGCGAGCTGCGCTTCCACCTTCATGAACATCGCCAGCGCGCCCGCCAGGATGGACAGCACCGCCACCGCCACCAGGGCAATGATAACGGCGAATCCGCGACAGGAATGGCGTAGGGAAATTTTCATCGGGTTGGCATTGGGAATGACCCCGGCAGGTGCGACTGGTTCGCTGCACCGCCAACCGAACCAGTTTGCACGGCCGCCGGCATGGTCTGCGAGGGCAGCGAATAAACGCGCGCCACCGAAAAATCCGGGGCGGCCGCGCCGGCGACCGTGTTGCCGCCGAGCACGAGATTCACGCGCAGCAGCGTCGGGATGGAGTTGGTCTCGTCCCATTCGTCGGCCCAGTCCAGCTTGTTGGTGTCCCAGCATTCGATGGTGAACTTGCGGACATTCCGCGCCAGCACGAGCGGATACTGCTGCTCGTCCTGGTCCAGGTCCATCAGCACCGGATTCTGGCGCAGCACGAGATTTTTCTCGCCGCCGTCGCCCGGTTCGAGCGAATAAGCCAGCCGGCGCAGATTAAAATCACGGCCGGTGTTCGGACTGATGAACTTGCCGTTGCGCGGAAAAAATTCCGGCACGCGCGCGGTGAAACTCAGCTCCGGCGTGTCGCCGTTCGCCACGATGAAGCTATAATACTGCGGCGACGCCTGGAACGACTGGACGGCCATCAGCGAATCCTCAAGGGTGCGGAGGGTGATGCGCTGGCGTTGCGCCTGCGCGGCCACGTCCTGCGCGACCTGCGTCGAGCGCATGATCGCGCCCCATACCGAGTAAATCGCCACCAGCACGATGCTGAAAATCGCGATGGCGATCATGATCTCGATCAGCGTGAACGCGAAGCGAAATTGCGAACTGCGAACTGCGAACTGCGAATTGCGGCCACCGCGCGGCGAAATTTGAAATTTCATTGGTGGACGAAATTGGCGCCTTCGAGGCTGCCGGCGGGCGATTGCGGCCGATAAAAGATCGTGGACAAATCGGAGATGATTTCGCGGCTGCCGCGCTCCTGGATGGCGCATTCCACGCTGAACAATTTATTGGTGGCCACTTCGCGGATGTCCACCGTCCAGGAATAATCGCGGTAGGCGTCGCCGAGGATATCCGACATGGCACCGGAATATGTGCCTTCCACAAGGATGTTCGTGTTGGCGTAAGTGGCCAGGACCGGGCCGGCGTCCACGAGCGGCCGTTGCAGCCGCCGCGCGTTGGCCAGCGAACTGGAAACGAGATCCAGAATCGCAAACACGGCGAGAAAAAAAATGCCGATGGCGATCATCACCTCCAGCAGCGAGAACGCGCGGCACGACCGCCGGCCGGAAAATTTTATTCCCGTTTTCATTTGTTCACATCGCTGACGATGGGCGTGGCGGTGGCGTAGTCCAAAGTGATTTTCTCCGACTCGCCGCGCCCCAAGAGCACGATGACCGTTTCATCACAGGTGCCGTCGGGATAAAAGAAAATGCGCGCCCAGTCGGATTCCAGATAGTCCTGTCGGAAGATGTCCAGCATCGCGAACTTGATGCTGTCCGGGAGGGTGGAAGCCGTGACCTTGCCGTGGTTGGTGCCACCTTCCGCCGCGCCATCCACGCTGAAGCGGCCGTCCGCCGGATAAATAACGACGGCGACTTTTTGTTTGCTGATGATGGCGCGCTCCCGCGCCGAGAAGCATACGTCCTGAAAATCGCTCACCGCCTTGCGCATCCCTTCCTTCTGCACGGCCTTGATGATGGACGGCATGCCCATCGCCGCGACCAGGCCGATGATGGCGACCACCACCATAAGCTCGATGAGCGTGAAGCCGAATTTCAAACGACGAATTTCAAACGACGAATTGACCGCCGCCGGCTTAGGCCTGGGTTGCGGGCGCCGGAAAATTTGAAATTTAAAATTTGTCATTCGCACTTTCAATGGCCTCCGCCGTTGGTGCTGATGTGCGAGATGAGGTTGAACATCGGCAGCAAAATGCTCAACAGTAGGAAGCCGACGATCACCGCCATCAAAATGATCAGCACCGGCTCGATGAGCTGCGTCATCACGCGCAGGGAAATTTGCAGCTCGCCCTCGTAGGTGTCCGCGAGATTGTTCAGCGCGCCGGGCACGTCGCCCGTTTCCTCGCCGATGCGCACGAGGTCCACCATGAGTTGCGGAAACAATTTGCTCTGCGCCAGCGGCTGCGCGAGCGTCTTGCCGTCCGTCACCGCCTCGCGCGTTTTCGTCACGGCCTCCTTGATGAGCGAATTGGACATGACCTGCTCGGTGATCTTCAGCGCGGTCAGCACCGGCACGCCGTTTTGCAGCAGCGTGCCCAGCGTTCGCGTGAACTGGCCGAACAGATTCAGCTTCACGACTTTTCCGACCACCGGCGCCTTCATGCGCCATTCATCCAGCTTGCGGCCGCCCGCCGCACTGCTCTGAAACCGCTTGAATATGATAACAATCGCCACAATTACCAGCCCGAGCAGCCACCAGTAATCCAGAAACCAATGGCTCGCGCTCATCAGCGCCCGTGTGGGCAACGGCAGCTGGATGTTGAAGCCGTTGAATATTTCCGTGAAGCGCGGCATCATGAAAAACATGAAGAAACCCACGATGCACAGGCCGACGCAGATCACCATCACCGGATAAATCATGGCTGACTTGAACTTCGACTGCACCTCCGCGAACTGCTGGAAATGGCTCGCCATGCGCCGCAGCACCTGCACGAGCGAACCGCTCGACTCGCCCGCCTTCACCATGTTGACATACAGCTCCGAAAAAATCCGCGGCTGCCGCGCCATCGCGTCTGAGAGCCCGCGGCCCTCCGTCACTTCCTGCTTCAAGTCGCGGCTGACCTCGGCCGGAATGCCCGGGCTTTCCAGATGCGTCATGCTGTTCAACGCCACCGTCAGCGGCATGCCCGATTGCAGCAGGTTGGCGAGCTGCGTGGTGAACGTCGCCAGCTCCTGCAGCTTCGGCTTGCGCTTCTGCGACATCTGCTCGCGCATGGACTGCGGCAGCAGGGACATCAAATCCACACCGCTCTTGCCTGCGCCCTTCGTCACCGGCGCGGCCCCGGCCTTCACGTCAGCCACGGCCAGCGGGAACAGGCCGGAGCGCTGGATTTGCGCCAGCGCACCGGCACGGTCGGGAACCTCCAGCACGCCCTCGACGAGTTCGCCGGAGCGTTTGCGGGCCTTGTAGGAAAACTGCGGCATAACGTGTTGTATTCAAAACCGGCCACCGTTGAAAGTTTCAAATAATCCCCGTTAAATCCTGCTTGACGCGCGGGGCATTTCGCGGTTGCATTGTCGCCATATGAAATTGAAATTTCTCGCCGTCCTCGCCGGAGCCGCCCTGGTGGCCACCGGCTGCGTCAAAACCGTCAGCGGCACCCACGCCTTCAAATCCACCTGGGCCACCGACGATGTCGCCGGCCGCTACGAGCGCACCATTGACCAGGTCTATCAGGCCGCCGTCACCGTCATCCAGAACAACGGCGTGCTCATCACCGAATTTATCCCGCACGACACCACCAACTCCGTCCGCTCCCTCGAAGGCAAGGTCAACCAGCGCGTCGTCTGGGTCCGCGTCGAGGCCGTTGATCCCAAGATCACGCAGGTCAACGTGCAGGCACTTGGCACCTGGGGTGGCAGCGACATCGAACTCGTGCACGAACTGGAAAAAGAAATCGCCCTACAGCTCGCGCGGTAAGATTTCAATCATTTAGCCACGATTCAGTGGCGACCTAAAAGCCCACGGTGAAAACCGTGGGCTTTTTCTTGGCGTAATTCTGCGACGACCTTCCGCCAGCCGGCGACGACCGGTTTTCGAGTTGCGACGCCCTACCGGGGACTTGCGACGGGCTGCCGAGCACTTGCGACGCAATGCCGGCGACCGGCGACGGGTGTCCGACCACTTGCGACGGGCTTCCGGCGACTTGCGACGCCTCTCCGACGATTTGCGACGACCTTCCGAGGACTTGCGACGCCTGTTTTCCCATTTGCGACGGTAAAACGTCGTGTTTTTGGCCATTTCAATCACTTTGCGGCGGTCAAAAAGCGATAGTTGAGCCGGTCAGCGCCCAAAACCCATGCTCGACAGAAACTGCCGCCCGGAATAGGGTGAACCGTCACGGTTCGACGTTGTTCCACCGTCAGTCATCAAGCTATGAAAATTCATTTAGCCGCCGTCGCCCTGCTGGTTATGGCGGTTCATGGCGTTGCGGCCGCCGGCTGGCAGCTCGTCTGGTCAGACGAGTTCAACTACCAGGGATTGCCCGACACCAACAAATGGAGTTACGAAGAAGGCTTCATCCGCAACCATGAAAGGCAGTATTACACCAAGGCACGATTGGAAAACGCCCGTGTCGAGGACGGTCATCTGGTCATTGAATGCCGGAAGGAACAGTTCACGCCCACCAACCATGCGCCGGTAGAATACACCGCCGCCAGCCTCACCACTCAGACCAAAGCAAGCTGGCAATACGGCCGCATCGAGGTGCGCGCCAAAATTCCCCAGGGCAAGGGCGTCTGGCCCGCCATCTGGATGCTCGGCACAAACATCACGCAGGTCGGCTGGCCGCGCTGCGGCGAGATTGACATCATGGAATTTGTGGGCAAGGAACCCGACGGCATCCACGGCACCGTCCACTACGCGATTGACGGCCAACATCAGTCCGACGGCGGCACTTTGAAAACAAGCCGGCCGTTCGACACATTCCATGTCTATGCCGTCGAGTGGACGCCGGAACGGATTGATTTCTATTACGACACCACGAAATACCACCCGTCCCCATCAGCAACGCCGACCAGGCCGCCGGCAATCCGTTCCGCGCGCCGCAATATTTGATTCTCAACTTCGCCCTCGGCGGCGACTGGGGCGGGCCGATTGACGACGCAATGCTGCCGCAACAATTCCTGATAGATTACGTGCGCATCTATCAACCGGCGGATCTCAAATAAATGCCGTCACCACTACTAATTCACAATCGCACCGGAATGTTCTTCTGCTTCAAAAACTGTTTCACGTCCCCGACGGTGTAGGTTCCAAAATGAAAAATGCTCGCGGCGAGGACGGCGTCGGCTTTGCCGGCCAGCAGCACGTCGGCCATGTGTTCCAGCGTGCCCGCGCCGCCGCTCGCGACAACGGGAACACCAACGGCTTCGCTCACGCGCCGCGTGATGACGAGGTCAAACCCGGCCTTGGTGCCGTCGGCGTCAATGGAGTTCAACACAATTTCGCCTGCGCCGTGCGCCACGGCGCGTTTGGCCCATTCAATCGCGTCGAGGCCGGTGTCTTTGCGGCCGCCGTGCGAGAACACGCCCCATTTGTCCGGCGCGATCTTCTTGGCGTCAATGGACACGACGATGCACTGGCTGCCGAATTTCTCCGCGCCTTCGCGGATGAGCTCCGGCCGCGCGAGCGCTGATGAGTTGATGGAAATCTTGTCCGCGCCGGCGCGCAGCATGGTGAACATGTCCTCGACGGACTTGATGCCGCCGCCGACGGTGAGGGGCATAAAACATTGGTCGGCAGCGCGCTCGATCACCTCGACCATCGTGCCGCGGCCATGCGCGGTGGCGGTGATGTCGAAGAAAACCATTTCGTCCGCGCCCTGCTCATTGTAGCGGAGCGCGAGTTCCACGGGGTCGCCGACGTTGCGCAGGCCGCCTTTTTCGGCCACGCCGAACTGGACGCCGCGCGTGACGTGGCCGTCGTGGACATCAAGGCAGGGAATGACACGTTTTGCAATCACGCGGATAATTAAACCCGAAAAGCCGGATTGTTAAACCACGAAATACACGAGCCAGACGAAAAGCAGCGGGAAGGTTGGACGCTTGCCCCACCAACGCTACACATCACATTGAAACTTTTTTTGAGTTGGAGCATCTGTTAAATTGTCAGTTACTCGGTGGGCGGAAACATTTTGAACATGAAAAATAACATTTTGATTCTTGCAGCAGCGGCTTTGGCGATGGTGATGACCGGTTGCGTCAATCCAGATGGCACGCAAAATTATACCGGTTCCGGCGCATTGATGGGAGGCGGAGTCGGCGCGGTTTCCGGTGCGGCCATCGGCGGCGAGGCGCACGGCGGGCAGGATGCGCTGATTGGCGCGGCGGTGGGCGCGGTGGCGGGCGGATTGATCGGCAATTCGATGGACCGGGAGCAGCAGGCGCGGCTGCAGGCGCAGGCGCCGCAGACCTACGCGCGGGTGGATCAGGGCCAGCCGCTGACGATCGCGGATGTAAAGTCACTGGCCCGGGCCGGCGTCAGCGAAGACGTCATCATCAACCAAATTCAGGCCTCGCACACCGTTTTCCGGTTGAGCGCGGCGGACATCATTGACCTGCGCGACGCCGGCGTGACGGACAAGGTGGTTAATTACATGATCAACACGCCGAACACCGCTGGGGCCGGTGCGATGGTCGTAACCCAGTCCCCGCCGCCAACGCCGCCGCCACAGACGGCACCGACGGTGGTCGTCGCGCCGGCGCCGGGCTATGTCTGGGTCACCGGTGAATGGGTTTGGGGCGGTTATGGCTGGGGCTGGCGTGCGGGCTACTGGGCGCGGCCGCCGTATGGCTGCCGGGTCTGGGTGGGCGGCTCCTACTGGCGCGACGGGCGCGGCTGGCATTACCATCGCGGCTACTGGCGATGAATTTTTGCTTGAACCCGGACGAAGGCGGACACCAAAATGACTTTGCGTCAAAAACCCAGAGGCTGAACATGAAAAATATTTTCAACATCCCAGTTTTGGCCGGTCTGCTGGCCTTGGTGGCGGCGACCGGTTGCCGCACTGACTACGGCGCCGGCAATCCGTATCAGCCGGGACCGACGGCGGGCAAAGACGTGGGTGCGGGCGTGGGCACGGTGGCAGGCAACGCGGTGGGTTTTGGCGTCGGCGTCGTGCAGGGCACCGCGCATGGTTTCGCCAATTCGTTCGATCCGAGCTACCATATGGTGCGCTATTGGAAAACGGAAACGACGCCGGACGGCCGCACCATCCAGGTGCCTTATGATATTTTGGTGGATCAATATGGCCGCCCGGCCATGATGCCCGCGCCGACCGGCAATCCCGCGCCGCCGCGGATGGTGCCCGCGGAACAGGCCGCATCTGCCGCACCGTTGACCAGCACGAATGCCGCGGGCCGGTAATTTAATTTTTCCCATCCAGTAATTTTCCAGCAATTTTAACCGATCAACGTAACCGCCATGAGAAATATTCCTTTCCGTAAAATTTGTTTCAGCCTGTTCATTGTCGCACTGTTGCCCGCGCTCGCGGCGGCGCAGGACGGCAAGGCCACGATTGCCATTTCATCCATCAAGCCGACGCCGTCGCTGCTCGTCGCATTGAGGGGCAGCACGCAGGTGACCTCGGTGACCGGCTCCGGGGATACGGTGAAAACCGCCACGGACACGTTCGATCCCCAGCAGGAACTCAACCGCATCGTTGATTCGCTCGACAGCCAGCTCATTGACCGCGTGAATGCGACGCACAAATTCGATGTCCTGAGCCGCAGCGATCTCGGCGACATTTTCCATGAACAAGCCCTCGGCACTTCCACCAACCTGGCCAGCGCCACCGCCATTCAGGGCGGCAAGCTCCTCGGCGCGAAATATCTGCTGATCGCGACGGTGGACGATTTTCAGGATTATTTCGAGAAGGCGGTGTTTGAAGGCACCGGCCGCTCGGCCAGCAAGCGCGTGTTCCGTTTCTCCATCGTGGGGAAACTTTATGATTCCTCGACCGGCAAGCTGATTGAGTCCGCGAATTTCCAGACGGGCAATGACGAGTTCAAGCAGATTCAGGACGAGCGCAATTACTCGGTCGACACCGGCCTGTTGAGCGACGACATGTTGGTGGCCATTTCCCGCGGCATGGCTGAAAAGATTGCCAACCATCTCGTGGACGTGCTGTTCCCGGCGAAAGTTTTGGTCAAGCGCGACAACACCGTGATCATCAACCGCGGCGACGGCGGCGGTGTGGCGGCCGGCGACGTGTTCAATGTCTTCGCGCTGTGCGAGGAGCTGATTGACCCGGACACCAAGGAATCGCTGGGCCGCGAAGAGGTCAAGGTCGGCTCGGTCAAGATCACGCAGGTGAATCCGAAGACTTCCATCGCCACCATCCTGGAAGACACGGGCATTGACAAGGGTGCCGTGCTCCGCAAAGCCGCACAGCCGTAAAACCGGAGCAACCATCTGGAGGGAATGTGAAGGCCGACAAAAAATCCATTTTCAAAAATCTCGTCCGGTTCGTCGTGCCCGTCATGGGCGCCGGGCTGTTGGGCACCGGCTGCCAGACTTACCAGCAGCAGAACAAGGTCATCGCCTACTGGCACCAGGGCGATGTGACCAACGCCATCGCCGCCGCCACCAAGGAGGCCGATGACCATGCGAACGGCAAGGACGCCATCGTCTGGCGGCTGGAACAGGGCGCCGTGTTGCGCGCGGCCGGCCGCTACGAGGACAGCAACCAGGCTTTTGACCAGGCACAGCAGAAAATTGACGACTATGCGCAGCGGGCCAAGGTGCGCCTCGGCCAGGAAACCGGCGCGCTGCTTTCCAACCAGGCCAATCTGGATTACGAGGGCCGCGGTTACGACGGCATCATGCTGAACACCTACCGGGCATTGAATTATCTCGCGCTCGGCCAGATTGACAACGCCCGGCCCGAAATCATCCGCGCCTACCAGCGCCAGCAGGATGCCGTGGAGGACAACGCGCGGCGCATCGCCAAAACCCAGGCGGAAGCCGCCCAGAGCAAGGACAAGGCGACCATGGACAAGGCGGAGCAGAATCCCCAGTTCCAGGCGCAGCTGCAGAACTCGATGACGAACTTCAACGACATCAAGGTTTATTCCAATTATGTCAATCCGTTCACCGTTTATCTCGACGGCATTTATTTCATGGCCAACGCGCAGAGCGGCTCGGATTTGGAACGCGCCCACAAATCGCTTTCGCGCGTGACCGGCTTCGTGCCGGACAACGAATATGTAAAACAGGATCTGGCGGCGGTGAACGGCCTCATCAACGGCCAGCCGCTGACGCCCACGACCTATGTCATCTTTGAAAGCGGCTGTGCGCCGGTCCGCGAACAGATCCGGATTGATATTCCCATCATCTTCTCCAAGGTTTCCTACGTCGGCGCGGCGTTCCCAACCATCCGACTGCAGGGGAATTTCCTGCGTGAGCTGACCGTCACCGCCAACGGCGTCAATTACCGGACCGAGACCGTGTGCAGCATGGACGGCATTGTCGTGCAGGATTACAAGAACGCGCTGCCGATTGTCATCACCAAGACCATCGCGGCGACCGTCACCAAGGCCGTGGCCGCCTACGCCGCCAACCAAGCCGCGCAGCAGGCCGGCGGCGATTTGGGTGGATTGCTGATGCAGCTCGGCACGGCGGTGTTTCAAATGGCCGTGAACATCGCCGACACGCGCACGTGGACGACGCTGCCGAAGGAATTTCAAATCTGCCGCTTCCCGACCCCGGCCGACGGCAGGATCACACTGTCCACGCCGAACGGCATCAGTCTGACCGTCGCCTTGGCCGGCGCGGCGAACGGCGCGAAAATTGATTTGACCTCGACTGGCGGCGTGCAAGCATCTTTGAACGCGGGCAGCCTGGTGAATGTCGTTTACGTGAAGTCCATTGACTATGGCACGCCCTTGCTGGTCAGCCAATTCAAACTAAAATGAGAACGAAACTTGCCGCCATTTTCGGCCTCGCCCTCGCGGTGGCCGGCTGCCACAGTCCGTCCGTCAACACGGTCCAAAACGCGCAGCCGACCGGCCAGCGTAGCATGATTTCCGATTCGCGCGTCGTCAGCGACACCACCTTGGATCGCCGGGTGGGGGTGGTCGGCCTCAACACCGCCATGACGGCCGGCGGCTTTCTCAAGGTGCAGGTGGAGCTGCTCAACCGCACCCGTTCGCCCCAGAATTTCAACTACCAGTTCCAGTGGTTTGACGTGAACGGCATGCAGATCGGCGTTTCGCAAACTGCCATGGTGGGCGACGAGATTGACGGCGCGGAAAGCAAGTTCATCAGCGCCATAGCCCCGACGGAAGCGGCCAAGGATTTCCGTTTGAAACTGTTGTTGGGCCAGTAACCATTTAACTTTAAACCAGACCAAAAATGAAAAACAAAATCCTCATCCCCATCATTGCCGCCGGCACGGCGCTCCTCACCGGCTGCGGCACCAACGCGCATTACATCCAGTCCGGCGGCAGCCAGAGCGTCGTCAGCATCGGCCAGATCAACATTCAGGACTACATGCAGGCGGCCGACGCGATGACCGGCGACCTGATCGCTTCCGGCGTGCTCAGCCGCGTGCCCAATCCGCCCGCCGTGCTCGCCATCAGCCGCATCGTCAACAACACCGGCCAGCAGATTGACATGGACCTGCTCACCAAGAAAATCCGCATCGGCCTGCTCCAAAGCGGCAAGGCCGTGACCACCACCACCTTCGGCCTCGGCGGCACCGCCGAAGACCCGATGGCCAAGGGCATCCAGCAGGAAAACCAATTCAAGTCTGATCAGAATACCACCCGTCTGCCGGACTTCACCCTGTCCGGCTCCATCATTCAACTGGCGGTCAAGGCCGGCGACACCAGCCAGTCCACCTACAGCTTCCAACTGTCGCTGACCGATCCCAAATCCGGCCTGGCCGTGTGGGAAGGCGAGAAGGACATCACCAAGCAGGGCACCCGCAGCAGCGTCGGCTTCTGAGTTGAAGCAGATTTTCACGACGCCGGCGGAAAGTTCCGCCGGCGTTTTTCTTTTCGTGTCTTTGGCGGCATTCGTGGTTAAATCTTCCGCGTGAAACTTCTCTTCATCGGCGACATCGTGGGCGAACCGGGCCGCACGGCGGTGGAAACCATCCTGCCGCGCCTGCGCAGCGAGCACGCGCTGGACTTCGTCATCGCCAACGGCGAGAACTCCGCCGGCGGCAACGGCATCACGCCACAAATCGCCGGCGAACTTTTTTCCGCCGGCGTGGACGTCATCACCAGCGGCGACCACTTGTGGGACCAGAAATCCGTTTCCGAACTGCTTTACAGTGAGCCGCGTTTTCTGCGTCCGCTGAATTATCCGCCGACCGTGCCCGGGCGCGGCGCGCATGTTTACACGGTCCGCAACCTGCCGCCCATCGGCGTGATGAATGTGCAGGGCCGCGTGTTCATGCAACCGATGGAAAATCCGTTCCTCACCGCCGAGGCCGAGGTGAACCGCCTGCGCGAGCAGACCAAGATCATCTTCGTGGATTTCCACGGCGAGGCGACTTCGGAAAAAATCGCGTTCGGCCGGTTCCTGGATGGCCGCGTGAGCGCGGTGGTGGGCACGCACACGCACGTGCAGACGGCGGACGAGCAGATTCTGCCCAACGGCACGGCGTATCTGAGCGACGCGGGTTTTACCGGGCCGCAGGACGGCTGTCTCGGCCGCGAGATCGAGCCGGTGCTGAAGAAATTTCTGACCGGCATGCCGCAGCGGTTTGAAGTCGCCCGCAACCGCGTGCGCCTGCTCGGCGCGCTCATCCGCATTGACGATGCCACGGGCAAGGCGATGAGCATCCAGCGCGTGAACGAGACGGCGGTGTGAAAAATGGGCCGACCAGCAGTCGTCGCATTCAATGGAACGGCAGAACGGTTCGCTGAACCGGGGGTTCACTTCGGGAAGAGCTTCGACTTGATCAGCCCCATTTTGGCGAGGCGAAACTTCGAGCCGGTGCCGAGACAGCCGAAGCCATACTTGACGCTGCGCTTGAAGTTGATGGAGGAGGCGTCGGTGAAATACTTCGTGGGGCAGCTCACCTCGCCAATGGTGAATCCGTGCCAGAAAATCTGCGCGAGCATCTGGTTGTCGAAGACGAAATCGTCGGAATTGTTCGAGAGGTCGAGCTTCTGGAGCAGCTCCTTCGAGAACGCGCGGTAGCCGGTGTGGTATTCGGAAAGTTTCGCGCCGATTAAAATATTTTCCGCCGCCGTCAGGAAACGGTTGGCGACGTATTTCCAGCCGGGCATGCCGCCCTGCAACGAGTAGCCGCCGAGAATGCGGCTGGCTAGGACGCAGGGGTGGATGCCGTTGGCGATCATCGAGGCGAGCGCGGGAATGAGCTTGGGCGTGTATTGATAATCCGGATGCACCATGATGACGATGTCCGCACCGGCCTCAAGTGCGAGGCGGTAGCAGGTCTTCTGGTTGCCGCCATAGCCGGTGTTTTTCTCGTGAACATAAACACGGACGCCGAGGAGCTGCGAGGCGACCTTGACGGTGTCGTCGCGGCTGCGGTCGTCCACAAGGATGATCAAGTCCACGATGCCCTGCTGATGGACTTCATCCACGGTCTGGGTGACGGTTTTGGCCGCGTTGTAGGCGGGCATGACGACGACGACTTTCTTGCCGTTATACATTTGCGCGGGATGCTGCCGGAAGCGGGCGCGCGGGTGAAGTGAAAAATTTTTATACAAATTCCGCCCGGCTGGTGTCTATGAAGTGAAAACATGGCAGAAACTGGCGAAATCCACTGGTGCGAGCCGCTCTACGACGCGAAGGCGGCGGAGCTGATTTTGTATGGCCGCGCGCTGGGCCTCGGCCACGGCGAGGCGGAGGACGTCTTGCAGGAGACGTTCGTGGCGCTGGCGCAAATGGCCTTTCCCCCGGCCAAGCCGGAGCATTATTGCGTGCGTAGTTTTCGGAACCGGGCGCTGAATTACAAGCGCACGCTCTGGCGGCGGCTGGCGCGGGAATGGGAAGTCCTTGCGGACGGCCACCTTTTAGGGAACGGCCTGCATTGGTTTGAGAAATCGCCGGAGGAAACGCGTGAAGAAAAGGCTTTGCAGGAGGCGACGGTGCAGGCACTGGCAGAACTGCCGGTGGAGCAGCGCGAGGTCATCGTTTTGAAGATCTGGCACGGCTGCACGTTCGAGGAAATCGGCGGCCTGCTGGAGATTTCGCCGAACACGGCGGCGGGTCGTTACCGCTACGGATTGCAGAAGATCAAAAATAAACTGGAAGGAATCGTCTATGAAAGAACTGAATGTGACGGAAGCGCAATTGCGTTCCTGGCGTCCGCGCCGGCCGGCGGCCGGGCTTAAACAGAAAATCCTCAGCGCCGAAACGGTGACCCCGACGGCGACCTGGCTGTGGGGCTGCCTCGCGCCGGCGACGGTGTGCATCTTTTTGACGTTGATGGCGTTCAATCACGGCGGCGACGGCCTCAGCCCGAAGCCGATGATGGCGATGGTATTGAGCAATCAAAGCTACGCCGCCTACGCCTCGGGCGACGGCCAAAACGCGCAAAACCATCTGGCCAGCGTCACTTTTGATTGGACAAACCACAGCAGTTTCAAGTCTATTATCGGTTTTACGCCGACAACGAATTTCAGCAACTAACGCCAAAATGGAAAAAACAAAGCCGACCGACCCCAAAGTTCCGGGGACGAAACCGAAGGACAACAAGCCCACTACCCCAGCCGCACCGGCGGTGCCGGTCAAAGTGCCGCCGATGTTCCGCCGGAATGACTGGCTGGCCATGATCATCGCTTTCGCGGCGGTCTGGGCGGTTTATCTGTGGACGCTGGCGCCGGAGCTGACACTGGAAGATTCTGGCGAGCTGTGCACGGGATCGTTTTACGCGGGCATTCCGCATCCGCCGGGCTATCCGTTCTGGGCGATGTACAGCTGGTTCTGGACGTTCATCCTGCCGATCGGCAACGTGGCGTGGCGCGTGGAGGTCGGGCAGTCATTCGCGGCGGCCATGGGCTGCGGCCTGCTGGCGCTGATGGTCTCGCGCGGCAGCAGCATGTTGATCGAGGGCATCGAGGATTTTAAGACCATTCCGAGCCGCTGGGAGAATTTGATCTGCATCGTTTCGGGCGTCGTGGCGGGCACGCTGCTGGGACTGGGCGGTTTCATGTGGAAGGAGTCGGTGGTCATCAACCGCATCTCGGTGTTCGGCGTGCCGTGGATGATCACGATGCTGGTGTTGTTGATGCGCTGGACGTATGCGCCGCACCAACGGCGCTATCTTTATCTGGCGATGCTCGTTTACGGCTGGTGTGCGACCATCCATCAAAGCCTGCTCTTGAGCGCGCCGGCGGTGGAAATCCTGATCGCCCTCATTTCTTTCCGGCTGGGACGCGACCTGTTCCTCACCAACTCGGTGCTTTACGTCATCATTTTGTATTTCATGAACGCGGGCAGCGTGCCGGCGTTGAACGCCATGACGTTCACGGAAAAAACCATTTTCAACCTGGTCGGCATCGGTTCCATTCTGGCGGCGGGCTGGCTGTGGACGAAGACGGGGAAAGTCCTGACGGAATGGAAATCCATCCTGCTGATGGCCACGATGTGGGCGGTGGGCGTCCTCGTCTATCTTTACGAACCCATTTCCTGCATGACCGACCCGCCGATGCAATGGGGCTATCCACGCACGGTGGAAGGTTTTTTTCATGCCTTGAGCCGCGGCCAATACGGCGTGGGCGAAGGCACCAACGTCTTTCAGGATCCCTCGCGCTTTGCCTGGCAGCTCTGGTATGTGGCCCATGGGCTGTCCGAGTCTTTCAGCTGGGTTTATCTGTTCATCGGCGCACTGCCATTGCTGTTCCTGAAGAAAATGAGCCAGCGTGAACGCGCCTGGATTCTCGGCGTCACCGCCATTTATTTGTCCCTGGCGGTGCTGCTGGTCATCGTTCTGAACGTAACGCCAGATCGTTCGACTTCCGACTTATGCAAAGTCTTTTTCACCGCCTCGCATGGCGTGTTTGCGATGTTGATCGGCTATGGCATGACCTTGCTGGCGGCCTATATCGCCACCCACTATGAAAAAATCCGGGGCTGGTGTTTTCTCGGCGGCGCGATCGCGCTGGTGGTGGCGATTTACTGCCTGATGGACGCGACCGGCAAACTTTATTACGGTCCGGCCGGTGAAATCAGCCTGTCCCAATTGCCGCACCACATCGCGATGGCATTTGGCAAAGATCAATACGGTCTGCCCGTTTTTTCCGGTCTCATCCTCGTCGCACTTCCGGTCATTTTTCTCCTCGCGCTGCTGGTCTATCGTAAACGTGGCCCCGTGCTCATCCTGCTCGCGCTGTTTGCCGTCACCCCAATCTGTTCCGGCCTGTCGCACTGGTATAAATGCGAGCAGCGCAACCACTGGTTCGGCTACTGGTTCGGCCACGACATGTTCACGCCGCCGTTCCAGAATCCCAAGACCGGGCAGTTGAGCTACGACAACACTCTCCGTGCCGAGCTGCTCAAGGATCCGGCGAACGCCAAGCTCATCTATCCCGAAATGGACCGCAACACGGTGGTCTTTGGCGGCACCGATCCCGGCCGGTTTTGTCCGACCTACATGATTTTCTGCGAAAGCTTCATCCCGCACCGCTGCCAGCCGGAGCAGGACCAGAAATTTGACCGCCGCGATTGTTACCTGATCACGCAAAACGCGCTGGCCGACGGCACCTATCTCGATTATCTCCGTGCGCAATACAACCGATCCAAGCAGATTGACCCGCCGTTCTTCAGCCGGCTGTTCCGGTATATCGCTTGCGTGGCCGGCATCGGCAATCGCAACACGGTGGCCATGACCGGCAGCGACACCGGCAGCGGTGATTCGGGCAACGCGCTGGTTGAAGGCGTCTGCAAGGTGCTGGACTACACACTCGACCAGCCGTTCACCGCGTGGGGCAAGCACGTGGAAACCTACCGCCGCGCCGAGGGTGTTTATCCACCGAATGAAATTTACATCCCGTCGCCCGATGATTCGCAGAAATGTTTCCAGGATTACACTGAAGATGTCGGCCGCCGCGCCCAGCTCAACCAGCTCGCCCCCGGCGAAGACGTGAACATTCAAGACGGTCGCGTCCAGGTTTCCGGCCAGGTCGCCGTCATGAAAATCAACGGGCTGCTCTGCAAAATCATCTTCGACAACTGCCCGACCAATTCGTTTTACGTCGAGGAAAGCTTTCCGCTCGACTGGATGTATCCCTACGAAACCCCGTTCGGCGTCATCATGAAGATCAACCGCCAGCCGCTGCCCGAACTCACGCAGGACGTGTTCGATCTCGACCACAAGTTCTGGAATGATTTCACCACGCGCCTGTGCGGCAACTGGATCACCTACGACACCTCCATCAGCAACATCTGTGACTTCGTCGAACGCACCTACATCAGCAACAATTACAAGGGCTACACCGGCGACCAGGCCTTCGTCCGCGACGATGACGCGCAAAAGGCCTTCTCCAAGCTGCGCAGTTCGCAGGCCGGCATGTATGCCTGGCGCTTGACCCCGCAGTGCCCACCGGAGTATCGCCAGAAAACCGCCGCCAGCCAAGCCGCGCTCATTCGCGAAACCGACTTCGCCTTCAAGCAGGCCTTCGCGTTCTGTCCGTTCAGCCCGGAAGCCGTCTATCGTTACATCAACTTCCTGCTGCCGCTCGGACGTTTCGATGACGCCCTGCTCATCGCCCAGACCTGCCAGAAGCTGGATCCTTACAACGACCAGATCACCGGCCTCATCAAAAATTTGCAGGACTACAAAAAGCAAAACGACGACCGGATGAAAGCCGTCGGCCAGATTGACCAGATGGAATCCACCGCCCGCACCAATCCCGGCGACGTCCGCAACCTGATCACGCTCGGCATCACCTACGCCCAGATGCAGCAGACCAACCGCGCGGTGGAGCTGTTCGATCAGGCGCTCGCCAGCCCGAACCTGAAATATCCCGACGCCGGAGCCATCGCCGGTTATTTTTCGCAGATGAACAACCTGCCCAAGCTCGTCGAGGCGCTGGAAAAACTGGCCACACTCGCGCCCGACCAGCCGGAACCACACTACGACCTCGCCGCGCTGGAGGCCTATCTCGGCCAGACCACGCCGGCGCTCACCAACCTCAAGATCGCCCTCGACTTGAACGCCCTGCGCCTCAAGAGCAATCCCGCCGCGCGCAATCTGCTCGCCCAGGCCCGCACGGACGCCCATTTGAATTCCCTGCGCGCCCTGCCCGAATTCCAGAAACTCGTCCCGCCAGAGTGATTTCAGATTTGAAATTTCAAATTTGAAATTACCCGGGCGTCTTGCCCGTTGCCCGACTGCCGTGGCTCTGCTATTTTGGGCATCTGAATGTTTGGACGTAAAAAGCCTATGAGCAAAACCGAAACTGAATCACCCGCGCCGGATGCCGCCAGTCTGGTGGAAAAATCCGCGCTGTCGCCGGAACAGATTGCCGAGCTCCAAAACCGCGCCGGCAAGGCCGACGAAAACTGGGACCGCCTGCTCCGCACCACCGCCGATTTTGACAATTTCAAGAAGCGCGCCGCCCGCGAAAAAATCGAGGCCGCGCAATACGCCACGTTTTCGCTGCTGCAAAAAGTTTTGCCCGTCCTCGACAATTTTGAGATGGCGCTCGCCGCCGCGCAGAACGCCAAGGGCGACAAGCTGGCGTCCATGCAGTCCGGCGTCCTGATGATCCAGCAGCAGTTGAAAAACGCCCTCGTCGAAACCGGCCTGGAGGAAATTGACGCCGCCAGCCAGCCGTTCGACCCCAATTTTCACGAGGCCGTTTCCCAGCAGGAATCCGCCGAGGTCGCCGAAGGCAGCGTCTTGCAGCAATTGCGCAAAGGCTACAAGTTCAAAGACCGGCTGCTCCGTCCCGCCACGGTGATTGTGGCGAAAAAACCGGCCAAATCCGCCTGACGGGCGGCGGCATGTAAATCTTCAATCGGAAATTCTCCATGGCCAAACGTGACTATTACGAAGTTCTCGGCGTCAACAAGAGCGCCAGCGACGAGGAAATCAAGAAAGCCTACCGCAAGCAGGCGGTGAAATTTCATCCGGATAAAAATCCGGGCGACAAGCAGGCGGAGGAAAATTTCAAGGAGCTCGGCCACGCCTACGAAATTTTGAGCGACCCGCAGAAGCGTGCCGCCTATGACCAATACGGCCACGACGCCTTCGATCCGCGCGCCCGCGCCCGAGGTGGATTCTCCGGTGGTGGCGGTTTTCATGATCCGTTCGACATTTTTCGCGAGGTGTTCGGCGGCGGCGGTGGCGGCAGCATTTTTGAAAATCTTTTCGGCGGCGGCCAGGATCCGAACGGGCCGCAGCGCGGCGAAGATTTGCGTTATGACATGCAGATCTCGCTGGAGGAAGCCGCGCTCGGCTGCGAGAAGGAAATTTCGGTCACCAAGCTCGACGCCTGTGATGCCTGCAACGGTGCCGGCGCAGAACCTGGCTCCAAAATGCGCCAGTGCGGCACCTGCGGCGGACGCGGACAGGTGCTCACCTCGCGCGGTATTTTCAGCATCGCGCAGACCTGCCCGCATTGCAAAGGCGCGGGGCGCATCCTCGAGAAGCCGTGCAAGAAATGTTCCGGCAGCGGTAAGCACGAGCGCACGTCCAAAATCAAATTGCGCATTCCCGCCGGCGTTGAAGGCGGCTCGCGCCTGCGTTCCAGCGGCAGCGGCGAGGCCGGCACACGCGGCGGCCCGGCCGGTGATCTTTATGTTTTCCTTCAGGTCAAGCCGCACGAGATTTTCGCGCGCGAAGGCGACGATTTGCTGTGCGAAGTGCCGGTGAGTTTCATTCAGGCCACGCTCGGCGCGGAGATCGAGGTGCCGACGCTGCAAGGCAAGGCAACGGTGAAAATTCCCGCCGGCACGCAGCCCGGCGCGCTGTTGCGCCTCAAGGGCCGGGGCGTGAAGAATCTGCAGGGGCACGGTCAGGGCGATTTGCACGTCCGCGTCCAGGTCGAGGTGCCGACCCATTTAAATTCCGACCAGAAACACAAGCTGCAGGAATTCGCCGCGTTGTGTGACGGCAAGGAAATGCCGCTCTCGCAAAGTTTCTTTGAGAAGGCCAAGAAATTTTTCCAATAGCCAGTATGCACCGTTTTCATCTGCCGCCCGCGAGCTGCCGCGAAAAGCGGCTGCGGCTGAACGGACGTGAAGCCCACCACGGTCTCCACGTTCTGCGTTTGCAACGCGGCGAACGCGTGACCGTCCTCGACGGCGTGGGCCACGAACTGCTCTGCGACGTGGAGAGTGCCACGAAAAGTGGCCTCGTCCTGGCGGTGAAGGAAGATAAATTTACACCCGCACCGGCCTGCGCCATCACCCTGCTGGTCGCCATTCCCAAAGGCAAGCTCATCGAAAGCATCATCCAAAAGGCGGTGGAACTTGGCGCGCACCGCATCGTGCCGCTGCTCACGGAACGCGTGGTGACGCAGCTCGACGATGACGATGCGGAGGCCAAGCGCGGGAAATGGCAGACCGTCGCCATCGAGGCCATCAAGCAATGCGGCGCGCCGTGGCTGCCGGAAGTCGAAGCGCCGCAGACCATCGCGGATTTTTTGACGCGGGGTGAAAAAATTGAACTCGCACTGGTCGGCTCGCTGCAGACGGAGCGCCGGCATCCGCGCGAATGGATTTTGGATTTTCAAAAACAGCATGGCCGGCTGCCGCGCAGCGCCGCCACTTGGATTGGGCCGGAAGGTGATTTCACGCTCGCGGAATTGCAGGCCATCGAAGTCGCCGGGGCCGAGCCGGTCACGCTCGGCCGACTCACGTTGCGCGTGGAGACGGCGGCGATTTACTGTCTGTCGTTTTTGAACTACGAACTGCAAGCCTGACCGGCGGAAACAGCAACTGCGGTGCTGGAAGCCATAGCCAGTTCTGGTGATTTTGCGGGATATTTTTCCGCAATAGAATTGCAATTATCGCATGGCGCAGGGTGAATAATATCCATTACCCTTGCCACCATCAACCATTTTATGAACCAATACCTGACCCTCGGCAAATTCTCCTTCGGCATGGGCGACCGGTTCGCCCATCAGGGCAGGGCGCAGCTGCAAGCCTGCGTTCTCGCAACGAAGCTCGGCGCGGAATTCATCCCCGTCTGGAACAAGTCCAACCGCGAACACACCTTCATCGGCACCGAGCCATCGAGCCTGCGCGCCGAAGCTGACGCTGCGGTGAAGGCGCTCGACTGGAAAAAACCATATCATGTGGACGCCGACCACATCCGCCTCGAAACGGTGGACCGCTTCATCGCACCGTCGGATTTTTTCACGATTGACGTGGCCGACAGCATCGCCAAGCCCGCCGCCGCTGCGGATGTGAAAAATTTCGTTGAGCGTCATCCTGAACTCGTTGGGAAAATTTCCATCCCGCACATTGACCGGCCGTTTGAAATCACCCGCGTCGAGGTGGAGCGCGTGGCGAACAAGTTTTTGCTCGCCGTGCAGGACGCGGGGAAAATCTACCAGCACATCGTCAAGGCCAAGGGCGCGGCGAATTTCATCACCGAAGTTTCGATGGACGAAACCGACAACCCGCAGACGCCGCCGGAGTTGCTGATCATTCTCGCAGCCATTGCTGACCAGAAAATTCCCATCCAGACCATCGCGCCAAAGTTCACCGGCCGCTTCAACAAGGGCGTGGATTACGTCGGCGACATCAAGCAGTTCGAGCAGGAGTTCAACGAAGACCTCGCGGTCATCGCGTTCGCGATCAAGAAATACGGCCTGCCGCCGTCGCTCAAGCTGAGCGTGCATTCCGGCAGCGACAAGTTTTCCATCTACGAGCCGATGCGCAAAGCGCTGAAGAAATTCGACGCGGGCGTCCACATCAAGACCGCCGGCACGACGTGGCTAGAGGAACTCATCGGCCTCGCGGAAGCAGGCGGCGATGGTTTGGAGATCGCGAAGGAAATTTACGCCTACGCCATCGAGCACGTGGACGAATTTTGCGCGCCGTATGCCAGCGTGATTGACATTGATAAAAAAAAACTGCCGCCGGCGTCCGTCGTGAACGGCTGGAGCTCCAAGCAGTTCACCGATGCGCTGCGCCATGACCAGAAAAACCCGGCGTTCAATCCGAGCTTCCGCCAGTTGCTGCATGTCAGCTTCAAGGTCGCGGCCAAGAAAGGTGACCGCTACTTGAATGCGCTGAAAAAGCACGAGGCGATCATCGCCAAAAACGTGACGGAAAATCTTTTCGAGCGGCATATGAAACCGCTACTTTTGGGCAAATAATTTATGGCCTTCATCCACGAAGATTTTCTGCTGGGCAACAAGCCCGCGCGCCGGCTTTACCACAAGTTTGCCGCGGCGGAACCGATTTTTGACTATCACTGCCACATCTCGCCGAAGGACATCGCGGAAAACCGGCAGTTCAAAAACCTGTTTGAAATCTGGCTCGAAGGCGACCATTACAAATGGCGCGCGATGCGCAGCAACGGCGTCGCGGAAAAATTTTGCACCGGCGAAGCCACGCCAGACCAGAAGTTCAACGCGTGGGCCAAGACGGTGCCGCACACGCTCCGCAATCCGCTTTATCACTGGACACATCTGGAATTGAAGCGCTACTTCGGCATCACGGATTTGCTGAGCGAAAAAACCGCCGCGAAAATCTGGAAGCTGGCGAACGCGAAGCTCGCCACGCCCGCGTTCACGACGCAGGGGTTGCTGAAAAAGATGAAGGTGAAAGTCGTCTGCACCACCGACGACCCGGTGGACAATCTGGAATATCACCGCGCGTTTGCTAAAATAAATCATCCGACGAAAATGTTGCCGGCGTTCCGCCCCGACAAGGCGCTGACGGTGAACTCGCCCGCCAGCTTCAACCAGTGGGTGGAACAGCTCGCGTCGGCCGCAAATACGGACATCAACAGTTTCAGCGCCTTCATCAGCGCGCTGGAAAAACGGCATGAGTATTTCCATTCGCAGAACTGCCGCTTGTCCGACCACGGCATGAACCACTGCTTCGCGGATTTTTGCACCGAGAAGGTGGCCGCCGGAATTTTCGACAAGGCGCGCAAAGGCGAAGCCGTTTCAGCGCTGGAACATTCGCAGTTCGCCTCATTCATGATGCTGTTTTTCGGGCACCTCGACGCGAAGCGCGGCTGGACCAAGCAGCTCCACCTCGGCGCGCTGCGGAGCAACAACACCCGTTTGCTCAAGCAGCTTGGGCCGGACACCGGCTTTGATTCCATCGGCGATTTTCCGCAGGCGCAATCGCTCGCCGCATATCTCAACAGACTGGATTCCGACAATTTGCTGCCGAAAACCATCATCTATAATTTGAACCCGGCGGACAATTATGTGTTCGCCACGATGATCGGCAATTTTCAGGACGGCACGATTCCCGGCAAGATCCAATACGGCTCCGGCTGGTGGTTTCTCGACCAAAAGGAGGGCATGGAATGGCAGCTCAACGCGCTCTCGAACCTCGGCCTGCTCTCGCGGTTCATCGGCATGATCACCGACTCGCGTTCCTTCATGAGCTATCCGCGCCACGAGTATTTCCGTCGGACGCTGTGCAACCTCATCGGCCGTGAAATCAAGAATGGACTGATCCCCGATGATGAAGAGCTGGTCGGCCCCATGATCAAAAACATCTGCTACGCGAACGCGAAAAAGTTCATGGCGTTTCCCGGCGTGAAATAAACCGCAGATTTCTTCAGAAACAATTTACCCGCTGGTAATAAAGTCAAATAATAACTGGCCCCGGTAGTTTATGCGCGGACCGGTGAGGCCTTTGGCGGCGCGGTGCTTTTGCGTTCCACAATTTCGGCGGCAAGGCGCTTCAATTGGATTTTTTCGCCGTGCACCAGCTTGATCATTGCTTCCATGGCGGCGGTGCCCAGCCGGTATTTGGGCTGGCGCACGGTGGTCAGCGGCACACGGTAATACTCGGCGGTCAGCACGTTGCCAAAGCCGGCAAGGGAAACGTCGTCGGGGATTTTGATGCCCTGTTGCAGCAAAGTTTCCGCGCAGCCGATGGCCACGAGGTCGCTCACGGCCTGGATGGCGGTGGGGTGGCAGTTTTCGTTGAGCATTTGCAGCGCGGCCTTGGTGCCGTCCTCGATGGTGCTGCCGGACTGGAAGACGAGTTTGTCATCCGCTTCAATGCCGGCCTCGCGCAGGGCGCGGCGGTAGCCTTCAAAACGTTCGTGCGCCCACGGTGCGGCGGGCGGGCCGGTGAGGTAGGCGATTTTTTTGTGGCCGAGGCCGAGCAGATGTTTCGTGACGTTGTAGCTGGCGACGAGTTCCTCGATTTCGATGGCGGGGAAATTTTTGCAGAACGGCGCAGGCGCGCCGAGCAGGACAGTGGGGATGTTGCGCGCAACAATTTCCTGGTAAATCCGCGCCTCGGCTTCGAAGCGATAGACGGGCGTGATGAACAGTCCATCCACGCGGCGCGAAAGCAGGCGGCGCAGGCAGGCGTTCTCGCGTTCCGGCTTGTTGTAGGTGTGACAAATGAGGAGGTCGTAGCCGAGTTCGTGGGCGCGTTCCTCGATGGCGAAAACGATTCGCGCGTAAACCGGATTGGTCGTGGATGGGATGACGAGGCCGAGGAGCTTGGTGGTCTTCGTGCGCAGACCCTGCGCGCTGGAATCGGGCACATAGCCCATGTCCTCCGCGAGTTTTTTGATCCTGGCCTTGGTGGCGACGGATACGTCCGGTTCGTCGCGCAAGGCCTTGGAGACGGTCATCACCGAGACGCCAACGAGCTGGGCAATGTCTTTGAGCCGGATCATTTTTAGAATGCAGAATGCAGAAAGCAGAATTCAGGATGAAAGGAAACTCTGCCGCGCGATTTTGTTTCTTCATTCTTCATTCTGACTTCCTCTTTGGGTTAAAGATACGTTCCGCGCCATTGCAGCTTGCGACGCAGGGCTTCAAGAAACGAGCCGTCGGCCAGATGCACGAGGCGCACCGTGCTGCGGCTGCGGCGGATGGTGACCTCGTCGCCGTTCACGAGTTCGCCCACGATCTGGCCGTCGGCGTTCAAGAACGTCGCCGGCTCGGTCTTGACGGCCTTCACGCGGAGGGTTGCGGACAGAGGCAAAATGATGGAACGGTTCGAGAGCGCATGCGGACAAATCGGCGTGAGGACGAAAACTTCCGCCGTCGGCAGCACAATCGCGCCACCCGCCGCCAGCGAATACGCGGTGGAACCGGTCGGCGAACTGACGATCAGTCCGTCGCAGCGGTAGCGCGTGATGAGTTCGCCGTTCACGCTCACGTCCAGCGCAATAAGCCGCGAGGCCGGGCCGCGGCTGACGACGATGTCGTTGAGCGCGACGGCCTGAATTTTTTTGCCGTGGCCGGTGCCGGCGGCCTCGATGAGTGCGCGGGATTCGTAGCGAAATTCCCCGCGCCAGAGCAGTTTCAACGCCGTGGCCAGCTGGTCGGACGGAACGGCGGTGAGAAAACCCAGGCCACCGAGATTGACGCCGAGCATGGGCGTGCGCGAACCGGCGATCTGCCGCGCGGTGTGGAGCATGGTGCCGTCGCCGCCGAAGACAATGATCAAATCCACCGCGCGGGCCAGCGCGGCGGTATCGGCGACGGTTTCGCACCGGGTATTGGCAAACTGTGCGGTGATGGCGTCGCAGAAAACTTTCCGCCCGGCACGGCGGATGAGCTGGGCGGCCGCGCGGACGCTCGCGGCGGCGGCGGGTTTTTCCGCGTTGCCGACGAGGCCGATGCGTTGGAAATGGTCAGCGGACTTTTTCAATCAGCGCCAGGAATTCTTTGTTGCCGGCGGGGCCGAGCAGGGGAGATTCAACCACACCGCGCCAGCAAAGGCCAGCCTGTGCGGTGACAAATTCCTTCAGCTCCGCCAGCACGCGGTCATGGATGGCGGCGTCGGTGATCACCCCGCGCCCTTTGTCGGCCTCGGCTTTTCCCGCCTCAAACTGCGGCTTGATGAGCGCGACAATTTTTCCGTCCGGGTTGAGCAGCGGCACGGCGGCCGGCAGGATTTTCTTGAGCGAAATGAACGAGCAGTCCACGACCACCAGGTCGGCGGGCGCGGGAAAGTTTTCCGGCTTGAGAAAGCGAGCGTTGGTTTTTTCCATGACGACCACGCGCGGGTCACTGCGCAGTTTCCAGGCGAACTGGCCCTGCCCCACATCCACGGCAAAAACTTTGGCCGCGCCGCGCTGCAACAAACAGTCGGTAAAGCCGCCGGTGGAGGCCCCAAGGTCGAACGCGGTCAGGCCGGCGACATCCAGCTGAAAATGTTCGAGCGCGTGTTCAAGCTTGTGGCCGCCGCGGCTGACGAATTTCTCCGGCGCGTCGACGGTGATTTCATCGGCGGGCTTGACGGAGTCGCTGGCTTTTTTTGCGGGATGGCCGTTGATGCGGATCGCGCCGGCGAGGATCAGGCGCTGGGCTTTTTCCCGGCTGTCGCAGAGGGCGCGCTCGACGAGAGCTTGATCCAGACGGGCCACATCAGAACCGGGTGCCGCTGGTGAAGACGCGGGTTTGGATTTCGCGGAAGCTGTGGAGAAAAACATCGTTGTCGGCGACGGCTTTTTCCACGAGCTGCTTGAGCAGAAACAATTCGGAGCTGTTGATGACGGCGTGGACGCTGTTCTTGAACGCCTCCATCGGCGTGAAGGTTTGAAACGAATTGCCGATGAGCAGGATGGTGGCGTGGCGGCGCTCGTTGACCGGCATGTTCTGGATCGCCTTGAGCGTCAGGTTTTCGTCCGGCGTGTTCGCGCCGAAAAGCTCCTCGACCACGACGACCTGATAGCGCGCCTGGCTGAAGCGGATGAGAAAATCGCTGTGGGTCGCGGCGGTGTGGACCTTGTAGCCGAGTTCCTGCAGCGCGGCCTTGGTGGTGTCCAGCCACTCCGGCGTGGAAAAGGCGATCAACGCGGGTTTGTCCTCGCTGCTGACGAAATCAAAGGAACCGGTCATGTTATTTTATTTTCAATACGGGTGGAGCAGGCGGGCCGCCGGCCACTCCTTTGAGGTTTTTCATGCGGAGCGTGTTGGCGGTGGCGTTCATTTCGCCGCGCTCCTTTTTGATGTTGTCAATGCCGCGCGAAACGACGCTGCGCTTACTGCAGTATAGCAGCGCGGTTTCCTCGGTGATGACGCCCTGCTCGTAGGCGTCGAGGCAGGCGTTGTCAAACGTGCGCCAGCCGAACGTGTAGCTGGTCTCGATGATCTCGTAAAAAGTTTTGCCCTCGCTCTCGCCCAGCCGGATGGTTTCCTGGATGCGGAGGTTCGAGCCCATCAGCTCGATCAGCGCGCAGCGTCCGCCGCCGACCTTCGGAACCAGCCGCTGGCTGGCGACCCAGCGGAGCGAATCGGAAAGCCGCGTGCGCACCTGCTCCTGTTCGTCCGGCTCAAACATGCCGAGGATGCGGTTGATCGTTTCGCCGGCGTTGATGGTGTGCAGCGTGCTCAAAACCAGGTGGCCGGTTTCCGCCGCGCTCAAGGCGATTTTCACCGTGTCGCGGTCCCGCATTTCGCCGACGAGAATCACCTTCGGCGCCTGGCGCAGCGCGGCGCGCAGGCCGTTGGAATAGGTGTCAAAATCCAGTCCCAGTTCGCGCTGGTTGAACGTGGCCTTATTGTGCTTGTGCAGATACTCGACCGGATCTTCCAGCGTGACGATGTGAACCGCCTTGGTGCGGTTGATCTCGCTGAGGATGGCCGCGAGCGTGGTGGATTTGCCGGAGCCGGTCGCACCGGTCACCAGAACCAGGCCGGTTTTTTCATTGGGAATTTCCTTGAAGATGTCCGGAAATTTCAACTGGTCCAGGGTCGGCACCGAGGCGTTCAACTGGCGGCACACGATGGAAAAGCTGCCGCGCTGGGAAAAAATGTTCACGCGGAAACGCGCCTGGTCGGACAACGAATACGACGCGTCGCACGAGCCGTGCCGCAGCAGATCCTCGATGTGCCAGAGATTGTCGCCGATGATGTTCATCGCGATGGTTTCGATCTGGAACGGCGTGAGCTTCTCGATGAACGGATCCAGCGCGACCGGCTTGAGTTCACCATAGGCCTCCACCTGCGGCGGCCGTTCCACGGTGAACAGCAGGTCGGAAACCTCCGGCTGCGAGGCCAGCATTGTCGTCAAAATCTGATCAAACTCCGGGCGGCGCATAAATCAAAGGACATCGTCGTCATCCGGCGGATGCGCGAGCAGCGCCCGGAATTTTTTCTTGTCGAGCGACTTGTCATAGGCGTCCTCCGGCGTGATGCGTTTCATGCGGACGTGCTCCATGATGTGGTCGTCGAGCTGCTGGTTGCCAAATTTCTTGCCGACCTGGATCATGCCCTGGATCTGGTGCGTCTTGCCTTCGCGCACGAGGTTGGCCACCGCCGTGTTGAACACCAGGACTTCAAACGCCGCCACGCGGCCTTTTTTGTCCGAGCGTTTGAACAACGTCTGCGCCACGACGCCTTTCAGGGCTTCGGACAGCGTCTGGCGGATTTTGTTCTGCTGGTCGGCGGGAAAAACGTCAATGATGCGGTCCACCGTCTTGGCCGCGCTTTGCGTATGCAGCGTGCCGAAAACCAGGTGGCCCGTCGCCGCTGCCGTGATGGCCAGTTCGATGGTTTCCAAATCTCGCATTTCGCCGACGAGAATGATGTCCGGATCTTCGCGCAGCGCGCCGCGCAGGCCGGAAGCGAAGGTTTTGGTATGCACGCCGACTTCGCGGTGGTTCACGAGACAGTTCTTGCTTTCATGCACGAATTCAATCGGGTCTTCCAGCGTGATGATGTGATCTTTGCGGTTGCGATTGCAGTAATCCACGATGGCCGCCAGCGTGGTGGATTTGCCGGAGCCCGTCGGCCCGGTCACGACCACCAGCCCGCGGTGCAGCATTGCAAATTTTTTGAAGACCGCCGGCAGCGGCGCTTCCAGCTTTTCAAAATCCTCGAACGACAGCACGCGGCTGGGAATCTGCCGGAACACCGCCGAGACACCGTTTTTCTGGTTGAAAAAATTCACGCGGAAGCGCGAGATGTTCGGGATTTCGTAGCCGAAATCCACGTCACCCGTTTCTTCAAACTGTTTGATTTTGTAATCCGGCGCGATTTCGTAGAGCATCGCCTTGAGCGCGTCGCTTTCGAGCGGTGGATAATCCACGCGCTGCAACTCGCCGTGGATGCGCATCATCGGCGGATTGCCGGACGCCATGTGAAGGTCGGATGCCTTCTGCTCGAACATCAGGTTGAAAAATGCGTCAATTTTAGCCATAAGTCCTCACTGTTGAAACGACACTAGCCAATGCCATGCCGCTCTGCAAGCAATGAAAATGCCGACCACCGCCATCCGCGAAGAAATTCGTCAAAGCGGCGCAATTTCTTTTGCGCGCTTCATGGAACTGGCGCTTTACTGTCCAGAAACGGGCTATTATGAGACAAATAAAGACAATGTCGGCCGCGCCGGCGACTTCATCACCAGTGTCAGCACCGGCAGTTTGTTTGGCGAACTGCTCGCTTTCCAGTTCGCCGAATGGCTCCAGGAATCTGAAATTTCAAATTTCAAATTTCAAATTGTCGAAGCCGGCGCGCATGACGGCAAACTGGCCGCCGACATCCTCGGCTGGCTCCAGATTCATCGCCCAGACCTGTTTTCCCGACTCGAATACTTTCTCCTCGAGCCGTCCCTGCGCCGACAACAATGGCAGCAGGAAACCCTGAAATCTTTTTCCACCGTCCGCTGGTTCACTGATTTTGAAAACTTAAAACTCAAAACTCAAAACTCAAAACTTCCCGGAGTGCTCTTTGGCAACGAACTGCTCGACGCCTTTCCCGTCCATCGCCATGGATGGGATGCGAAAGAAAAAAGCTGGTTCGAGTGGGGCGTCACGCTCGCCGATGAAAAATTCGCCTGGATGCGCCTGGAAAATTCGGAATTCGGAATTCGGAATTCGGAATTGGAAGCCGTGCTGCCCGACGGCTACACCATCGAAGTCTCACCCGCCGCCGAAAACTGGTGGCGTGCTGCCGCCGGCGTTTTGTCGCGCGGCAAGCTGCTGGCCATTGATTACGGCTTCACGGCTGACGAGCAATTTTCACCCGCGCGCACGAATGGCACGCTGCGCGCCTACCATCGCCACCACGTCGCCGACGATGTGCTGGCGAACCCCGGCGAACAGGACCTGACCGCCCACGTCAATTTCTCCGCCATCCAAAAAGCCGGCGAAGCCGCTGGCTTGACGACGGAAATGTTTTGCACCCAAACAAAATTCCTGACTGAAATTCTTAAAAAAAAACTCGCCATCCGCCATTCGCCATTCGCCATTCACCCGCGCCAGTTTCAAACCCTCACGCATCCCGAACATCTGGGCCGCGCCTTCCGCGTGCTGGTGCAGTCGCGTTGAAGATTCATCGGGCCGGGAGCGCGGACAATCCAGGTTTAGAGCCTGTCTGAAAATTCCGACGGGTACTGTTTTCGGCCTTCAGTCGAAAACCCTATGGGCGGCGAGTCTTTAGTCCGTGGGCGGCGTTGACTCGGCTTTTACAGCCCACGGCGGGGAATGCTCAGGCCTAGTCGCCTTGTCTCCAATCCGCAGCGCTGTGCTAGTCCTGGTAGCATGATGTTTTGTTATGCGTTTCTATCTGGCGAAGTGCTGCGAGTCGGGACGATCCGCGCGCTGGGACGGGCGCACTTCGAGGATGGATTCATGGCGACAATGACTGGCCGGACGCCATGGTGGCCGGCCACAGGGACTCCACGCCACAGCCAAAGGCAGTTTGGGTCGGACTAAAACAGGGGAGCGAGCCCGTCGCGCCCGAACCATGGGTTGAACCATTCAGGTTGGGAAACGGTTTTCGGCGCGACGCCGAAAACGGCAATCGGGATGGTTGCGTTCCCCATCAAATACTGGTTCGCGCCGACTGGCAATCTTCATTCATCCTTCTTCCTTCTACATTTCCCATTGTCGCTGCCAGAGAATGTGAATTACGCGGTGAAGAGAGTGGTAGGGCGGTCGCTGCTGCGCCGCCAAAATATGGGGCTGCGGAGCACCGCACCCATGCCTTTTTTCTTCCCTTGCGACTTCGTGCCCTTTGCGCCTTGGCGTTAAATTTCTTTTCCTCACCGCCCGTCTCCCATCACGTTTTTCCCCCAGTAATGGGGTGAACACCCCATAGCAGAGGCGCCGTCGCCGGCCTATTCTCGTTTTGTGAAACATAACAAATATCCTCAGGACCAAAAGCCAGCCGGGGCCTCCTGGCCGACGGCGGCGGAATCAAAACAAAACGAAGTTAACTTTGTACCATCGCCAGACGAGGTCGCACGCAAGGCGTATTTTGCCTACGAAAACAACGGTTCCCGGCCCGGCCACGAGGTGCAGCACTGGCTCAAAGCGGAGGCGGATTTGATCGCGGAACGCAACCAGACGCGGGTTCATGGATTTCACAACAAAACGTAAGATTTATTTCATCACTCACACAAAAACCAACCTGCACCAACCCGCAAAAAATTAATTTATGAATAACACCACCGCCCGTTTCCCGGAAACACCCGTCCTGTTTGAAACCGAAAACGACATCTCCAAGGATTGCCGGACGCAGCTCATCGCGCTGATGAACCAGCGGCTGGCGTCCGCCGTGGATTTGCAGATGCAGATGAAGCAGGCGCATTGGAACGTGAAGGGGCCAAGCTTCATCGGCCTGCACGAGCTGTTCGACAAGGTGGCCGAGGCCGTGGAGGACTATGTGGATCAGATCGCTGAACGCATTGTCCAGCTCGGCGGCGTGGCCGAGGGCACGGCGCGCATGGCGGCGGCCGGCTCGCGGCTCACGGAATATTCGACGGAAATTTCCGAGGGCATGGCGCACGTCGAAGGCGTGGCCCGCGCGCTTTCCACCTTTGGCCAGGAAGCCCGCAACACCATCAATGAGGCGGAGGAGCTGGATGACGCCGACACGGCGGACATGTTCACCGAAGTTTCCCGTGGCATTGACAAGTGGCTGTGGTTTGTGGAAGCCCATTCGCAGGCGGCGAAATAGAAAGCATCCCATGAAAATCAAATCCGCCCGGTTCATCATCAGCAGTTCGCTTTTGATTGGGGCGCAATCATTGTTCGCACAAACCATCAGTGTTAACACCAATTCCCTCCCGCTCACGCAGACCTTGAAATATCAGGTGGCGTCGGAAAACGACCGGGACTTGGGTGAATACGCCCTGTTTCCGCCCGGCCTCCGGGAAAAATTAAAGCTCACCGACGAACAGCGCGCCGAGCTGATCCCAATCGAGAATGACTTCGCCAAAACCAGCCAGGAATATCAGGCCGCCAACCAGCCCCGGATTGACGCGGCACTCGACGCGAACCGCCGGGCCCGTGAATCAAAGAACACGGCCGGCATCGCGGACGCGCGCCATCAGTTGCAAAATGTCTGGGCCGGTCTGCAGAAATACCGGGATGAATCGATCCGGCAAGTCAAGCTGGTGCTGACACCGGATCAACTCACCATTTTGGAGGATCCGGCGAACCAATGGCGCGAAGTCCACGGCTCGGAAGCCAATGACCCATAGGCGAATTGAGCCATCACCTGCAGGTATCACCTTGTGATCATTAAAATCAAAGAACATGAAAGACACCGTCTATAAACTCATCGAACTGACCGGCACCTCCACCACTTCCATCGAGGATGCCGTGGGACAGGCCATCAAGCGGGCGCATAAAACCATCAAGAACCTGTGCTGGTTCCAAGTGGTGGAAACGCGCGGCAACATTGAAAAGGGCCAGGTGAATCACTGGCAGGTGACCATCAAAGTCGGTTTCGCGGTGAAAGATTAACGGCCGTTCTAAAAATTTGGAAACCAAGCAAAAAACAAAAATATGCAAATCATTGATTCCCCCATCGTTGACCGTGACCTCACCAGGCAGGCGCCGCACAGCCCGCGCGTGCGCATCGCCGGCTTCGCCATCGCGACCCGGGCCGTGGACAAATGCCGTGCCAGCCTGAAGGGCAAGGCCGGCGAATATCATTTCGACTGTCCGCTGGACAACATGCTCTTCAGCTTCAAGGGCGTCACCGGCGACCAGTTCAAAACCGCCGTGAAGACCGCGAAAAATTATGAGGAAGTCGGTGCCTGGCTGCTGGCCAACGGCACGGCCAAGACGCCGCCGGAAATCGAGGACTGGTCGGATGATATGGAAGGCGCGAGCATGATGAAAGAACCGGAGAAGCGCGCCTATTTCACGGAGAACTGCGCCAAGCTTAACTTGAACCCGGAAAAGACGACCACGTTTGACTGGCTCGAGGCGGATGACCGCGCGAGTTTTCCTCCCAAGTCCGTCTAAGGCTTTTTGCCCTGCAAAATCATCCAGCCAACCACCAACGAAATTTATGAATGACGCCAACTTCAAGCTTGCGGCCCTGCTGCAAACGCCCGTGTTTCCCCAGACGCTGCACCAAAAACGGCCGAACGCCAAAACCGCCGGCAGTTCAAAAGCGCCCAAGCGGGACAATATTTTTTCCAAATCCCGCGACACGCGCGAGGATCGCGGCACGCGGGAAATGAAAACTTCGCACAACGATCAGACATTCCATGCGCGATAATCTTTAACTTATGAACACCAACCCACTGAAGCAAGGTGCCCTGACCGAAAATTCCACCGGCCTTGGCACGGTCACGCGCAAGATGGTGCGGGAGCGCGCGGCGGAGCTGGCGGTCATCAATGGGCGGCCTTTTCGAGAAGTGTCAAAATCCGACTGGGAGCAGGCCAAGCGGGAATTAACGGGCGAACTGGACCTGGATCCGAAAGAGGCCGCGCTGGAAGCCGCACCGGAATCCGAACGCTGGGATCCGGTGCCCGGCTCCACCGGCCACAAAGTGCCGGTGGCACCCAGCGCCGACGAGGACGACGAGGGCCGGAGCGACAACGAAAGATTGGTGGATGAAGGCATCGCCGAGGCGGCGCTCGACCAGATGAATCAAGCCGCCAAAGACGCCGTCTGAAGAAATTCGCGTGAGAAAAACACCATTACACCGGAGCCGCCACATTTCGATGTTGGCGGTTTTGATGTTGAGTCTGGTGCTGGTCGCGCACGGGCAGGCGTTGGTTGTCGGCACAACGAATTCGCCGGTGGCGGAAAAAGTGATTCTCCCCAAATCCGTTCCCGACCCGATCGAACCGTTCAACCGGGTGATGTGGGGCTTCAACAAGGCGGTCATGACGGGCGTCATCAAGCCGACCAGCCGGGTGTATCGCTTCGTCGTCGTGAAACCGGCGCGCACCAGCATCGGCAATTTTGGCCACAACCTCACCTACCCCGACCGGTTGATCAACAACCTGCTCCAGGGCAAATGGCAGGGCGCGCGCGATGAAACCTGGCGGTTCATCTGCAACACCACCGTCGGCATCGTCGGCTTGTTCGACCCGGCGACGAAATGGAACATTCCCAAGTCGGAGGCGGATTTCGGCCAGACGTTCGGCAAATGGGGCTGGTCGCCGCAGTTCTTCATCATGCTGCCGATTTACGGGCCAAGCAACGACCGCGACACCGTCGGCCTCGCTGCGGACACCGCCGCGAATCCGCTGCTCTACATCTCGCCCTACCATTTCGACGTGAACAAGCCGCTGACGTATCTCGGTCCGTATTCTTATCTCGAATACGCGGTCATGTATAACAATCTCGCGGACAGCGTGGACGAATATGTGCGCTTCAGCCGGGCCGAGGCCGATCCTTATTCCGAGATTCAATATGCCTGGACCTTCGCGCGTGCTAACCAGGTGGCGGATTTTCAAGTGAAGGGCAAACAGGATGAATCCTCGCTGGAAACGCTCGAATCCGTTTTCTTCACCTTCAAGGATCCGGAATTTCCCAACCACGGCGAGACACGGTCGGTGCGGATTCCGGCGACGGGCAAGAATTTGAAATTCACCTACTGGCTGCAGCCCGGCTCGGCGAACGTGGTTTACATCGTTCCCGGTCTGGGCGGCCACCGGCTGGCGCAGCCGTCGCTGGCGCTGGCCGAGCTGGTTTTCAAAAACGGTTTTTCCGCCGTGGTCGTCAGCAGCCCGTTCAATTCCGAATTCATGGAGCACGCCTCGACTGCCGCGCTGCCCGCGTATCTGCCGGTGGACGGCCACGACCTGCACTTTGCGCTCACCGAGATTGACCGTCGTTTGCATAAATTATATCCAGACCGTTTGGGCAACCGGGCGCTGATGGGTTATTCCATGGGCGCGCTGGAGACATTGTTCATCGCGTCCACCGGCGCGACGAATTCGCTGCTGCACTTCGACCGCTACGTCGCCATCAACACGCCCGTGCGGATGGCGCAGGGAATCGTCAAGCTGGACGAATTTTATCGTGCGCCGCTGGACTGGCCGGTCGCCGAGCGCAGCAACGACCTTGAAAACACCTTCTTGAAAGTGGCCGCGTTGAGCCGGAGCACGCTCACGCCGCAAACTTCGCTGCCGTTCAGCGCCATCGAGTCCAAATTCCTCATCGGTCTGACCTTCCGGCTCATTCTGCGGGATGTGATTTACAGCAGCCAGCAGCGCCACAACCAAGGCATCCTCCATCACCGGATTGACAATTTCCGGCGCGACCCTGTCTATCAGGAAATCCTCCAGTATTCCTACCAGGATTATTTCGACAAGTTTGCCATTCCCTATTATTCAAGCCGCGACCTCGGCGCAGCGACGGCGGACGCGCTGGAAAAAGCCGGCGACCTGCGGACATATGTGACCGGCCTGCACCACAACACGGACGTCCGTGTCATCGTCAATGAGAACGATTTTCTGCTGACGGATGACGATCTGGCTTGGCTCCACGCCACCTTCACCCCGGGACAACTCACCGTTTTCAACAAGGGCGGACACTTGGGAAATTTATTTAACCCGGCGGTGCAGAAATCCATTCTCGCGGCGCTGACCCCGATGCGGCCGCCCGAAGTCAAAACCCAATGAGCCGGGAAAATATTTGTTGAATCCGCATCATTATTTATGTCGAAACCTGCGAACCCAATTGGTCTATGAGCTGGAATCCATTGAATCTCACCGTCCGCGTCGGCTGCAACCTCGCCTACGAAACCACCGTGCAGACGCCCGTGCTGTTTGTGCTCAAACCCCGGCTCGAAGGCCGTGTGCTCGTCATGCAGGAGCGGCTGTCCTTTGGCATCGGCCTGCCGTCGTATGAATTTCAGGATTCGCACGGCAACATCACCTATCGCTCCACATTCATGCCGGGCCGCAACGAAATCCGCCACGATGCGCTCGTCGCCGTCTCGTCGCTGCCAGACAACCGGCAGATCAACGGCAACATCGTGCCCGTAGGCCAGCTTCCCCATGACTTATTGCGCTACACCTTGCCCAGCCGTTACTGCGACTCAGACAAGCTGATGAATTTTGCGTGGAATAATTTCGGCCAGATTCAACATGGCCTGCCGCGCGTGCAGGCCATCTGCGACTGGGTTCACAACAACATCGAATACCGTTTCGGCTCCGGGCGACCCGATCTTTCAGCCTCGGAGGTCATCGCCCGTCGCCATGGCGTCTGCCGCGACTTCGCCCATTCGGCCATCGCGCTCTGTCGCGCGTTCAATCTGCCGGCGCGCTATGTCACCGGCCATCTGCCGGACATCGGCTTCGTTGATCCCGGCACGCCGATGGATTTTCATGCCTATTGCGAAGTTTATCTGGGCAATGAATGGCTCACCTTCGATCCGCGTTTCAACATTCCGCGCATCGGCCGCGTCAAGGTCGCGCACGGTTCGGACGCGGTGGACGGCGCCTTTGCCACGATCTACGGCGAGGCCAATCTGACGTATTTTCAAATCTGGGCCTATCAGGTGAACCCGCAGCAGGTTTCCGTGGGCGATCCGATTGACCTGTCCAAACGGCTCGACGGCAATCAAACGGTGCGGTTCCAATAAGCTTCAGCGGAGCTGAAGATAAACCCGGCTGCCGTCGTGGCGCAGCTGGCCCTGCTTGAGAAACAAGCGCGCCGCCGTCACCTTGCCGCTCGCCAGCAGATAAGCCTGCACCGCCTGGGCGCGGCTCGCGGCAAGCATTTCCAGATCGCCGTCGGTCACCGGAAAAGTCGCGAGCAAAACTGCTTCGGTGGGATCGGGCGACGGCACCAGCTCAGTTTGATAGCCAGCCTCGGCCGCCGATTTCGGCTGGGAGTTGTTGCCGGATTGCAACTGGGTGGCGCCTTTCTCAAAAAAGTTTTTGCGCGGAAGCACCTGCGCGGCGTAAGCGACGAGATTGGTATTGGCGGCGAGGAGCTGCGGCGTGATCTTGCCATCGGCCACCGCCTCGGCGTAAAGCTTCTTCACCCATTTTGTGCGGACTTCCGGCGTGAGGACGATCGCATCCACGCTGTTGGTGGCCTGCTCGGCCTTGCGGAACTTCTGCCAAAGGCGCGTGCGGATCTGCTGGTCGAGCGCGGCGCGCTGCAAGCCTTCGCGGTCGCCGTCCGGGTCCACGCTGCCGGCGATTTCCAAATTCAGCGCGGGCCGGGCGTAAAGTCCCTTCAGCAGCGAATCCAGCTTCGTTTGGTCCGCCGCCGTCAACGTCGCGCTGCCGAGCGCGAAATCCTGATAACCGAGTTCCTCGCCGCCGCCGCCGAACATTGCGCCGAGCAGCGAGAACGGCGACGTGGCGACTTTCACCAAAATGTTTTCGATGACCCGCGCCACCACTTTGCCCACGCGGAATTTCGGGTCGTTCAAATCACCTTGAACCGGCACGTCCAAAACAATCTTGCCTTCGCGATCCTTCAGCAGCGCGATGGCCAGGCGCACGGGCAGATGCGTCGCGTCCTTGCTTTCCACCTTGTCGCCAAAATTAAACTGGTCGAGCGTGATGACGTTCTTGGAATCCAGTTTCTTGCCGACAAGTTCATACGTGAGGTCGAGGTTCAGCTTGCCCTCGGCGATCTCGTAGCCGGCGAACCGGCCGGCATACGGGCTGGCCGGCGTGAGGTCCACATCATGCACGGCGATCTTGATGTCATTCGTCTCCGTGCCGCTGAAGGGATTGACCGTGCCGGTGATGGCGACCGGGCCGACGCCGTCCACCTTCGCGTGAAAATCCACCACGGCGTGCTGCAACTGCTCCGAGGAGATTCCCGAAACGGTCCCGTTCATGTCCTTGATCGCCATGTTCACATTCGGCTGCATCGAGCGATCGCTGAAGCTGACGGCCGTGTTCGTGATGACAATCGCGGTGATGGTGATCTGCGGCAACGGAGCATTGGTCGCGGTGGCTGGAGCCTCGGTGGGGCGAGCAGCCTCGCGAACTGTTTTGGACGTGGCCACCTTCGTTTCATTCGTCGCTGGCGCGTTGGTGTTCGTCATCCGCAGCGCGTTGAGCAGGTTGATCGTTTTATTCGTCTCGATGACGAGGCGCGCGTAAGCATTGTCCACGAGAATTTCCTTGATGGCGACGGATTGCGGATTCAGGTTCGCGTCAATGCCGTTGAACTGGAGCGAATCCCATTTCAGCAGGTCCTCGCCCATCGCGCCGTCCACCGTGCGGAAATTGTCCAGCCGCGCGTCGCCGTGAAACGTCACCTGCGGCAGCGTGTTGTCCGGCGTGGTCAGGTTGATCTGGCCGTGCAGGCCCACCTCGCTGCCGAGGATGAACAGGTTCACCTTTGGCTCCAGATACGGGTCCAGCGTGCCGAGGTCGAGCTTGTCCACGTCAATCTCCACATCCGCCGTCGGCGGCAGGAATGACGCGCTGACCACCGTCTTGATGGAGCCGTTCGTGTTCCAGCGCAGCGACAGCTCGGCGGTGAGATTCGTGCCGGGCAGGTTGGAAATGTTTCTGGCCGCGAACGAAATGGCCGTGAGATCGAGCGTCGCCGGGCGAGAATTCACATGGTCCTCCAGATGCACCGCGCAGTTCGTGAAATCCACCGCGTTGACCGCGCCGCGCCACTGGTTCGTGCTGTTGAGCAGCATCGTCACCGCGTTCGTGACCGAGCGGAGCAGCAGCAGGATGCCGTCAGACGCCGCCGCATTCGTCACGGACGGCTTGGCGAGCTCGACGACGTTGATGGCGGCATTCTTGTCGCGGCTCAGAAAGAGCTTCGCGCCGTCGCCGCTCACGCCATTGATCGTGGCCGTGCGGGTCTGCAAATCCGCGCTCAGGCCGGTGACGGCGAAGACCGGCAGCTCCGCGAGGTTGTTGCTCTGGCCCGGCGCGCCCAGCTTGAAGTCGCGCAGCCCGAACGCGCTGTCGTTCACCGACGCGGTCAGGTTCGTGCCGTTCAGCGCGAACTTGTATTTCACATCCAGCGCAATCGCGCCGTCGCGGATCTCAAATTTAATGAAGTCTTGATACAACGGCGCGTATTTGTTCAGCGTGAAGTTGAACAGCTTCAGCTCGCCCTGCGACCGCAGCGGTGACAGCGAGAAAATCCCGCTCCACGAAATCCGCTCGCCCGCGTCCGTCGTGCCGACGAAGGCGTAGGGATTTTTGTTGTCCGGGTCCGTCTCGAAATTGTCCAGCGTGATGTCCAGCGGGCCGAGCGTGCGCTTGAACGGCATGCGCGGCGAGAAGTCCGCATACGCCGCCACCGCACCGCCGATGTGCAGATGTTCAATATGCAGCGCGATGGGCTTGGACTCCGTCTTGGCCGGCACGGGCGCGGCGTTGGTGGAAAACTTCGTGATGAGGTCGGTGAAATTAAACGTGCCGTCCTTGTTCATCTGCACGCGGACGAACGGTCTGCTGGTGCTGATTTCCTTGAACACCCACGCATGGCCGAAGAACGACGACAACTGGAAGTTCACATACACCTCGTCCCACGAGACGAACGGCTGGCCGTCCTTGTCCTTGATGAGCAGGCCGCGGATGGTGGTGGAGAGCACGAAGGGATTGAACTTCACCGATTCAATCGAGACCGGGCGGTCGAGCTGCTGGGAAAGCTGTTTGACCGCCACATGCCGGACAATCGGCGGCAGGACGAGGAAGCCGATGACGGTGTAGGCCAGCACCAGGCCGACCGACCAAAGCAGCAGCTTATGTTTGCGAGTTGAGAGAGAATTGGCGTCCTTCATAAATCCGATGCCAAAAAGAATCTATCCAAATGGCCAAAACGTCAATTCGAGAAGGTAAGGCCGACCTGCGTATCAGCCCAAATTAAAATGGGCGATGACAGTCTTCAGATCGCAAAGTCCGCGTATTCCGGCCGGGCGGCTTCCAGCGGCGGGAACAGCATCCCGGCGGCGACGGTCGCATTCGAGCCTTGCTCCACCAGAATGAACGAGCCGGTCAGCCGGTTGACGTCGTAGCCGTCGAACAGTAGCGGCTTGGCCGTCTTGAGGCGGATGGTGCCAATGTCGTTCAGCGCGAGGCCGGCGGGGTTGGGCTCGGCGTCGAAGGTGGTGAAATTGATGCGGCTTTCAATCTGCGTGACCGCCACCTGCACCAGCTGCGTGGTGTGCTTGAGATAAAACTTCTTGCCCGCCGTGAGCGGCCGCTGGTTCATCCAGCAGACGCGCGCCTGCAATTCGCCGCTGCGCCCCGGCAGGTTGTCGAGGCCCACGATCATGTCGCCCCGGCTCACGTCAATGTCGTCCTGTAGACAGATCGTCACGGACTGCGGGCAGAACGCCTCGGCCAGCACGCCGTCGTAGCTCCAGATTTCCTTCACCCGGGTCTTGATGCCGGCGGGCAGGATGACGACTTCCTGGCCCTGGCGCACGATGCCGCTGGCGATCTGGCCGCTCAGGCCGCGAAAATCGTGCAGCTCCTTGTTGGTGGGATTGTTCGGGCGGTTGACCCATTGCACGGGGAACCGGAAGGTGGTCAGGTTCCGGTCGCTCGCGATGTGGACGGTTTCCAGATGATGCAGCAACACCGGGCCTTCATACCACGGCGTCTTGGTGGACACGTCCACGACGTTGTCGCCGGACAAGGCGCTCATGGGAATAAATTTTACATCGTGAAACGAACCGAACTTCGGCAGAAAATCCTCGATCTCACGGCGGATTTCCTGAAAACGCTCCTCGCTCCAGTCCACCAAATCCATCTTGTTGACGGCGATGACGAGATGCGGAATGCCGAGCAGCGCCGCAATATAAGTATGCCGGCGCGTCTGCTCAATGACGCCCTGCCGCGCGTCCACCAGCACGATGGAAAGGTTCGCGGTGCTCGCGCCGGTGACCATGTTGCGTGTGTATTGCACATGCCCCGGTGTGTCGGCGACGATGAACTTGCGCTTCGGCGTGGCGAAATAGCGATAGGCGACGTCAATCGTGATGCCCTGTTCGCGTTCGGCGCGCAGGCCGTCGGTGAGATTAGCGAGATTGATCATGCCGCCGCCGGTGATGTCGGCGGATTTCTCCAGCGCCTCCACCTGGTCTTCCATCAGCGACTTGGAATCGTAAAGGAGACGGCCGATGAGCGTGGACTTGCCGTCGTCAACACTGCCGCAAGTGTTGAAGCGCAAAAGTTCGATGGGATGCGAGTGGGGCATATCAATCAAAAGGGTGAATCAGAAATATCCCGCTTTCTTGCGATCTTCCATCGCGGCTTCGGAAGCTTTGTCATCGGCGCGGGTGCCGCGTTCAGTCACGCGTGCGGTGCTGACTTCGGCGATGATGTCATCAATCGTATAAGCCTTCGACTCAATCATGCCGGTGCTGATCATGTCGGCGATAGTGCGGACGCGCACAACAAGTTTCTTGATCGGCTCGTTCGGCTTCGGACGCGCGCCGGCGTAAGGATCGGGCTTGGTCGCATCCGTGTGTGGCGGTGGAACTGCAAGCCACTGACCTCCATGCCAAAAACATTCGCGTTCATGTGTGAAGTAAATCGTGGGGACAGCAAGGTTTTCTTTTTTTATGTATTGCCAAACATCCATCTCCGTCCAGTTGTTGATTGGATAAACGCGCATGTTTTCGCCGGGATTCAGCTTGGCGTTGTATAGATTCCAGATCTCCGGTCGCTGATTCTTCGGATCCCATTGGCCGAAAGAATCGCGGAAGCTGAAAAATCTTTCCTTCGCGCGGGACTTTTCCTCGTCGCGCCGTGCGCCGCCAATGCAGGCATCAAATTGAAACTCCTCAATCGCCGCGAGCAGCACGGGAGTTTGAAGCTGGTTGCGACTAATCACGCCAGGCGTCGGATGCGCGATGCCTTTGGCGAATGCTTCGTCCACCGTGCGAACAATTAATTTCGCGCCGAGTTCTTTCGCGCGCCGGTCGCGGAACTCGATCAGCTCGGGAAACTCATGGCCAGTCTCGACATTCAGGAACGGCATCGGAATGTCCGACGGGCGGAAGGCTTTTTCCGCGAGACGCAGGAGGCAGATGGAATCCTTGCCGCCGGAAAAGAGCAGGGCGGGGCGTTCAAACTCGGCGGCGACCTCACGCATGATGTGAATCGCCTCCGTCTCCAGATACTGCAAATGATCGAGATGGTATGAACTCATCGGAAAATTATTTTAACCACAGATGGACACAGATGGACACAGATAATTTTTCCATCCGTGTTTATCGCTGTTCATCCTTGGTTGACAAAAAGTTTAGATTCCCGCGCCGCCTTCGACCGCCTTGCCGCCCCAGCTCGCGTGCAGGCCGCATTCACGCTTCTCGTCGGCCTTGGCGGGGTCGAAATAATCCCACTCGTTCGGCAGATTGTGCTGGGCGAGATATTTTTGCATTTCGGCATCGCTCCAGTAAAACAGCGGGCTGACCTTGAGGGAATTGAAATTCTTGTCCTCGCTCACGATATCGAGGCCGGCGCGGTTCGGATTCTGCACCTTGCGCAGCGCGGTGAGCCAGACGGTCGGCGCAAGTTCCTTCATGCCGCGCTGGAACGGCTCCAGTTTCATCGCGGTGCTGAAGGCTTTGATGCGATCCTCATTTTCCGGCGTCGGCTCCGGCATCCCGCCGAACGCGGCGTCATAATGCGCGGCGGTCATTTTCGGCAGATAAGCTTTGACGTTCAGCTTGAGCATTTTTTTCAACTGCTCGGCGTGTTTGTAAGTGGCCGGGCGATTGTAGCCGTGATCCACCCAAAGCACCGGAATGTCCGGCTGCACTTGCGTGACGAGGTGCAAGATCACCGCTTCGTAAGGCCGGAAATTCGTCGAGACGATGGCGCGGCCATTGGCCTGCGCAATCGCCCAGCGGATGATTTCCAACGGCGATTTGCCGCGCAGCTCGGCGTTTGCCTGCGTGATTTGTTCGGGAGTCATGCGGTCAATTTTGGGCCGGTTGTTCTTTCAACAACACGCGGTCACACCAGTCGCCGAAGCGTTCGCCGGCGTCGCGTTCCTTCGCGAAGCGCGCCAGCACCGGCTGCAATTCTTTTTCGAGGTCGGCATCCTTCAGAGTTTCCTTCCAGACGCGGTTGAGCCGTGTGCCGGCGGCGTTGCCGCCGAGCCAGACCTGGTAACGGCCCGGAGCCTTGCCGACAAAACCGATTTCCGCCATGTAAGGCCGCGCGCAGCCGTTCGGGCAGCCGGTCGAGCGAATGACGATTTCTTCGCTGCCAAGGCCAAGGTCGCCCACAAGCTTCTCGATGCGGTCAATGATGCCGGGCAGCGCACGTTCGGATTCGGCAAGCGCGAGGCCGCAAGTCGGCAGCGAGGGGCACGCCATCGAGGACGTGTGCAAAATCGCGGCCTGATTTTCCACGGGAATCTTGTGTGCGGCGAACACGGCGTTGATGCCGGCCTTGTCCGCGTCGCTGATGTTCGCGAGGATGACGTTCTGGTTCGTGGTCAGGCGGAATTCGATCTGCGGAAATTTTTCCGCGATTTCGCGCAGGGCGATTTTCTTCTCGTTCTTGACGCGGCCGTTTTCGACGAACAGCGAGAAGAAATTTGATCCATCCACAGCCTTGTGCCAATCGAGGATGTCGGCGGTCGTCGTGAACTTGATTGGGCGCGGCGGCTCTAGCTTGATGCCGGCGCGCTTTTCGACTTGAGCGCGCGTCCAGTCCACGCCGCGTTCCTCGACAACGTATTTGAGCCGCGCGTGCTTGCGGTTGGTGCGGTCGCCGAAATCGCGATGGACGGTGAGCACGGCTTTCGCGACGTCCACGAGCTTGTCCGGCGTGAAGAATCCAAGTTCGCTCGCGAGGCGCGGATAAGTTTGCTTGTTTGCGTGCGAACGCCCCATGCCGCCACCGACCACGAGATTGTAGCCGACCAACTGGTCGTTCTCGACGATGGCGATGAGGCCGAGGCAGTTCGTGTAAACGTCCACGTCGTTCACCGGCGGGATGGCGAAGGCGACTTTGAATTTTCGCGGCAAATAGGTTTTGCCGTAAAGCGGATCCACAAAAGCCTGATTGAACGGATCGTCAGTCTTAAGCTGGAAGCCGTCAATCCAGATCGCGTAATAGGCGCGCGTCTGCGGCGTGAGCGCGTCGGCCACGCGCAGACAATCGTGATACACCGCCTCGCGCGCTTTCGTGTAAGCCGGAATCGGCGGTGCGAGGACGTTGCGGTTCACGTCACCGCACGCGGCAAGCGTGGAGAGCAGCGACTCGTTGATTTTCTTGATCACGAGCCGCAGGTTCGCCTTCACGATGCCGTGGAACTGGATGCTCTGGCGCGTGGTGATGCGCAGCGTGTTGTTGGCGTAAAGCCAGGCGAGTTCGTCGAACACGCGCCATTGCTTCGGCGTCATTACGCCGCCGGGAATGCGGCCGCGCACCATCATGATGAATTTTTTGTTGCCGTCCGTGCGCTGGTCACGGTCGTCCTGCTGGTAGCAGCCGTGAAATTTCAGGAACTGGTTGTCGTCGCCTGAAAAGGAGACGGCGGACGGATTGGCGAGCGTGGCCGCAATGGTGCCGGCCAGCGTTGGAATCGCGTCTTTGATTTCTTCGTTGTGGGTCAATTGACCGGGTGCTTCACTCATAAGCGAATTGTAAGTATAACTTGCTGTGTAACCTTGTTCAAGCGCAGCTTAAAGTGGACTTTTCCGCCCGCAGGAAAAACATTCTACGTGGCCGGCACGAAATTTTGAAGCCATTTCGTCAAACCAAACAGCGCGAGCAGAATCAGGCTCAACCAGCGCGAGCAGTCCGGCGCGACGGCGATCCAGTCCACGAAGACGATGCCGGCCAGCAGATCCGAGACGATGAGGCCGATATTGCTGACGCCGCCGAGGAAAATCGTCCGCACGCAACGCCCCGTCCACAAGACCAGCACGACGGAAATCCAGACCGCGCGCCAGCGGTAGCTGCCGGTATTCATCGCCAGCGCCAGCAGGATCGGCACGGCCAGCAGCAGCAATGGCCAGAATGGTACCGGCCCACGATAGCTTTCCCGTCGCGCAACATAGCTCAGGCCGACGACGTAAAACGCCAGCGCCACGCCGCAGAAAATTGCCCAGCCGTTCAAGCCCCACGCGCCGGCGGCGCCCGCGACGACATAGACCCAGAAGCGGCACGCGCCCATCAGCCACGGTGCCGCGTTGAAAAACTTGTGGCAGAAATTGTAGAGCAGGATGAACAGCGCGAGAAAAAACGCCGCGCCCGCCGCCATCTGGCCGCAGAACAGCAGTAGAAAAATTCCCGCGCCGAGCTGGCCGAAACCGAAACGCCAGACGAGCTGGGCGGAAATCTTCCCCGAAGGAATTGGCCGCTCCGGCCGGCGCTGCCGGTCGAATTCCTCGTCAAAGGCGTCGTTCAAAAACATTCCGCCGGTGTAAAGCAGGCTCACGCCAAGCAGGAGAAACGGGAGTTTCCAATAATTTTCACCGCCGCCAAGCCACCAGCCGGCGAGGCAGTTCGACCAGACGGTCGGCAGGTTGGAAACCCGTCCCAAAATCAACAGGGTGCGCAGCATTTAAGATTTACGATTGGTGATTGATGATGGCTTCGACGTGGCGAAGCGCGGGCAAATCGTAAATCAAAAATCGCAAATCGCAAATTTAACAGAGTCCGCGTTTGGCGAGTTCGGTGAGCGTCCAGCCATATTCCGCCGTCAGCTGGTCCACGACACTTTGTGATTTCAATGCCGCCGGCAGCACTTCCCAGGTGTAGGTTTCCATTTCGAGGTGTGAGCAAAGCTGCGGATTTGCCGCCAGCACATCCAAGACGCCGAGCAGATGGTCGTTGGTGTTTTCAAACGGCGGCGCGGCGGCCGCGTGGAGCGGAACGTGAAAATGAATCCGCCATTCGGGAAGTCTTGAGTTTGGAGTTTTGAGTTTTTGGTTGTCCGCCAGCGCGTCCGGCAAATCACGGTGAAATCTTAATTGTCCACTTGCGTCCCGCGTGATGACTTGGTGGAGATAAACGTCGTCGGCAAATTGCTTCAATGCCGTGCGCGCGGCGGCCGTCGGCTTGGTTTTCAGCGCGGAGCTCAAATGCAGCTTGCTGATTTTGATGCCGACTTTTTGCAGTGCGGCCATGGCTTTGCGCGGCTCCTCGAATTCAATTGCAAAATGGCAGGTGTCATAATTGACGCCGAGAAATTCGCTGAGGCGCGGGTCGTTTTCATGCCCGGCGCGAAGCTGCTCGAAAAATGAAATTGTCTCGGCGGAGTTTTCCAGCAGGCCCAGCGGTTCGGGTTCGAGGCCGAGGTGCAGCCGGCGTTTTGATTTTTCGCTGACGCGGGCGATGTGTTCGACGCAGCGCCAGAGATTTTCGCGGATGATCCTTTTCTGTTCGTCTGTCTGGATGAATTCCTTGAATGAGCCAGGCACGGTGCTGACGCTGCCCTCGATTCCGGCGGGAACGAGTTGCGCGAGCAGATCGAAAAGCAAATTTGTGTAAGCCAGTCGCGCCGGCGAAGTCCAGTCGGGACGGTAAACCTGTTCCTTGACGCGCGTGCCGTGGAACTGGCCGTAGGGAAATCCATTGATCGTGAAAACGTAGCAGGAATTTTTCTCGAGCCAGCGTTGAAATGCCAGCAGCGGGCCGCGTCCGCCCAATTCCACTGCGGCGTTTTCACTCAGCCGCAGGCCGATGGCGAAGGACTTTTGTGGGCACACTTTTTCCCGCACGGCGAGCGTGTGGCTTTGCAGCGACTGGAAAGTCTCCGCCCACGTCTCACCGCGATGGATGTTGGTGCAATAGGCGAGATGCCGGCCGTGGTTCAGTTTCATCGTTCGGAAAAAAGATGCGCGGAAACTTTGCTTTGGCAAGGCGCAAACGGCGTTGACAGCCTTGGCCGTGAGGTTTATTCTGAAAAAAACGGCAATACCATGTTACTTCGCATCAGTTTGATTGTGGCAATCCTGGCCGGACTCGGCGCCGGCGTGGTTGCCTATCTGGAAGTGTCCGACAAGATTCCGGCGCTCGTCACCCAGCGCGACACCGAGCACCAGGCCAAGGTTGATGAAATTGCCGCGCACAACAAGACCAAGAAGGAACTGGCCAAAACCAAGAGCGATCTGGCGCAAACCCAGCAGGACCTGGCCGACACGCAGGCCGACCGTGACAAGGCGGTCGCCCGCGCCGACGCACAAAGCAAGCGCGCCGACGAGCTTTCCGACAAGCTGACCAGCGTCACGCAGGAACGCGATGACGCGCAAAATTCCCTCGCCGCCTACAAGGCGACCGATTTGACGCCGGAGCAGGTTTTCAAACTGAGCAAGGATCTCAAGAACGCCCGCACCGAAGTTGAAGTTGTCAATGACGAGAAACTGGTTCTGCTCCACACCATCGGCCGTCTGACCAACGAACTGGCCAAATACATTGGGCCCGACAACGTGGTCAAACTGCGCGCCGACCTCCACGGCAAAATCCTGGTGGTGGATCCCAAGTGGGACTTTGTGGTGCTGAACATCGGCGAAGATCAAGGCGTGATCTCCGACGGTGAACTGCTCGTCAGCCGGCAGGGCAAGCTGGTGGCCAAAGTCATCGTCCGCACCGTCCAAAAGGATCGCAGCATCGCCAATCTCATTCCCGGCTGGAAACTCGGCGAAATGATCGAGGGCGATGAAGTTTCGCCGGCGCATCCGGCCTCTTGAAGATGAAACTCCGGGCCGCCAACTGGCTTTTGCTTCTGCTTCTAGCCACAGTGGCTTTGGTCATCTCCGGTTGTGCGAGTGACGATCCGGAAAACGCCTCCGTCCGACCGTGGAACACGCCGCAGGGCTGGGAAAACGGCCTCGGCGGAATGAACACCCAGCATCCCTAAGGTTTCCGCCGCACGCAGCGTGACGGTGTCAGGATAAAATCCACCTTGGCGTCCGGCGGCCCGGTCGGGATTTTTTCCAGCAGTTGAAAATCGTAACCCACGCCGCATTTTATCCCGCTGGCCTTTTCCAGCAGCCGGTCGTAAAAGCCCCGGCCGCGACCGAGCCGGTTCCCGTTCACGTCAAACGCCATTCCTGGCACGAGCACCAGATCAAATTTGTCCAAAGGAATTTCCATGCAACTGGCCGCCGGTTCCCGCACGCCGAATTTGCCGACGACAATTTCCGCCGCCGGATTGGCCAGTCGCCGCGCGCCATAGATTTTTTTCTCCGCGTCAAAAAAGGGCAGCGCGCAGTCGGTTCCCAGGGCCAGCGACAGTTCCAGCACCGGCCAGACATCCAGTTCGTCCGGCAGCGGCGCGAAAAATAAAATCGTGTGGGCGCTCGGCATCTGCGTTTTCAGCCGCTCGCACAGGTCAATGGATTCCACCGCCCGCACCGCCGGCGAAATCCTTTCCAGCCGCGCGCGGATTTGGGAGCGCAGCTCGGTTTTCAAATCCTGGAGGTTCATTTCACTTCTTTGCCGCGCAGCCTGGAAAATTCCGCCCGCCATTTCTCGACGCGCTCCTTGATTTTCTTTTCCACGCCCTGTTCGGTCGGCTCGTAATATTTTTTGTCCGTGCCGAGATAATCCTGCATGACGAAATGTTCTTTGCCGTCATGCGCGTATTCGTAGCCGACGCCGTGGCCGAGTTTTTTGGCGCCGGCATAATGGCCGTCGCGCAAGTGTTCCGGCACGGCGATGCTGCGGCCGGAGCGGACATCTGCCAGCGCGGCGTCAATGGCGCAAATCGCGCTGTTGCTTTTGTTCGCCGTGGCGATGTAAATCGTGGCTTCGGCCAATGGAATCCGCGCTTCCGGCCAGCCGACAAACTCCGCCGCCGCCAGCGCGGCGTTCGCGAGCACCAGCGCCATCGGGTCGGCGAGGCCGACATCTTCCGCCGCGCAAATCACGATGCGTCGCGCGATGAAGCGCGGGTCTTCGCCGGCGTGGATCATTTTCGCGAGCCAGTAAAGCGCCGCGTCCGGGTCGCTGCCGCGCATGGATTTGATAAAGGCGGAAATCGTGTCGTAATGCGCGTCGCCGTCGCCGTCATAAACCACGGCCTTTTTTTGGATGCTCTGCTCGGCGACTTCGAGCGTGATGCGGATGACGCCGTCTGCAGTCGGCGCGGTGGTGAGCGCGGCGATTTCCAGCGAGTTCAAGGCTTTGCGCGCGTCACCGTCGGAAATTTTGGCAAGATGGCGCAATGCATTTTCGTCCGCCGAAATTTTCAGAAAACCGAGCCCGCGCTCGGTGTCGGCCAAGGCGCGTTGCAAAAGAAGAAACAAATCTTCTTCCGTCAGCGGGCGCAGCTCGAAAATCTGCGAGCGCGAGACGAGGGGCGAGTTGACGAAGAAAAATGGATTGTGCGTGGTCGCGCCGATGAGCTTGATGACGCCGCTTTCCACGTCGGGCAGCAAAACGTCCTGCTGCGATTTATTGAACCGGTGGATTTCGTCAATGAATAGAATCGTGGGCTGGCCAGTGTTTTCCTGCCGGTTGGCGGCGGCGGACAGGACGCGCCGCATGTCGGCGACGTTGGATTCCACGCCGCTCAGGCGCTCGAATTTGCTTTTGGTCTGCCGCGCGATGATTTGCGCGAGCGAGGTTTTGCCGGTGCCGGGCGGCCCGTAAAAAATCAGCGACTGGATGCGGTCAGCCTCGATGGCGCGGCGCAACAGCTGTCCCGCCCCAAGGATGTGCGACTGGCCGGCGTATTCGTCCAGGTTTCGAGGACGCATCCGCGCGGCAAGCGGCTGGCTGCGGAAAGTGTCGGGCGCGGATTTTTCTTCCGGCTGGGTTTCAACCGGAGCGGAAAATAATTCGTCGCGCGCCATGAAGGAAGGTTAGCACCGGCCAAATTGTTTGCCCAAAACAAAAAAGCCCGCAACGGGTGGCGGGCTTTGATGACCGGCTTGCCGAGGCAAACCGGTAATCTTGAAAGAACCCCCGCCATTGCCGTGTGGAACTCGATCCTTTGAACATGTATCGCTACATGTGGAACTTGTTCGGCGGCTTTCGACTTCCAGTGAAGGCGTGTCGGCCGCTGCCGGAACTCATCCCGTGATCGTTTTAATTACGGTTCAAGGACTGTTGCCAATCACGAACAGGGCAGGGAAATTATTTTTTACAAAGATCAAACTTACTGACTAAACACTCGGCTGGCCGGTGCATTTACTCAAGTGAAATTTTCAAAAATATTTTCGTTTTTTTGCAGCTGGCACTTGCGTTTCCACCGCGCCCGGCAGAGAATCAAATTTTCGCCCTGCCGCCGTCCGTGTTTTTTTATTTTCCGCCGGTTTTTCCGTCCAGGTTTTTCCGGATGATTTCTGCGATGGCTTCGGGCTTGAACGGCTTGCGGATGAAGTTGACGCCTTCGGCGAGCGTATCGTGCCGGCCATCAAGGTTGCCGGTGTAGCCGCTGGTGTAAATGACCCGCAGCGACGGCTTGTCCGCCAGCAGCCGGTGGCCGAGGTCAATGCCGTTCAGATTTTCCGGCATGATGATGTCGGTGAGCACGAGCTGGATGCGGTCGCGCTGATCCTGCCAGATTTTCAACGCGTCGGGGCCGGACTCGGCCTCCAGCACGGTGTAGCCGCAGCGTTGCAGCAGTTCGCTAACAAAAGTGCGCAGCGGAAATTCGTCCTCGACCAGCAGGATGGTTTCGTTTCCACCCGGCAACGCCGCTTTGGACCTGGGTTCGGATTTTTCTACTGGTGCGGTGGCGACGATGGGAAAATGAACATTGAACGTCGTGCCGCTGCCCAGTTCGCTCTGCACCGTGATCTCGCCGTGGTGCTGTTGCACGATGCCATAAACGGTGGCGAGGCCGAGGCCGGTGCCTTTGCCGACCTCCTTCGTGGTAAAAAACGGCTCGAAGATGCGCGGCAAAATTTCCGGGGCGATGCCGGTGCCGGTGTCGGTCACGGAAAGGCAGACACGCGGTTCCGCCGGCGCAGTTTCCGGGCTGGCGGCGGGCTTAAAATTTTGCACGTTGCTGCGGATGGTCAGCCGGCCGCCGCTGGGCATGGCGTCGCGGGCGTTGACGGCGAGATTGAGGATGATCTGTTCGATCATGCCGACGTCGGCGTGAATGAGCGGCAACGCTGGCGCATATTCCGACCGCAGGGAAATATCCTCGCCGAGAATACGCTGGAGCATTTTGGTCATCTGCGCGACGGTTTCGTTGAGGTCGAGGTTGACCGGCTGCATCTGCTGCTTGCGCGCGAACATGAGCAGCTGGCGGGTGAGGCCGGCGGCGCGTTCGCCAGCGCGGGCGATTTGATTGGAGCAGTCGCGGATTTCCGCCGGCTGCAGTTCAAGGCTCTGCAACAGCGCGGCGTTGCCTTGGATGACGGTGAGAATATTGTTGAAGTCGTGCGCGATGCCGCCGGACAACTGGCCCACGGCCTCCATTTTTTGCGACTGGCGGAGTTGGGCTTCGAGATTCTGCCGTTCCTTTTCCGTGCGCAGCTTTTCCGTGATGTCGGTCACGATGGACAGGCAGCCGCAAATGTCGCCGGTGGCGTCGCGCCACGGCGTGCTGCGCCATTCGCAGGTGATGCGGCGGCCGTTCTTGGTGATGTTTTCATTCACGGAATGGCTGGCGACATCGCCGGTTTTGAAAACCTCCTCCCAGAGGCGGTCCATCTGGGGCTGGATTTCCTGCGGCACGATCAATTCATAGGCGTGCTGCCCGGCGGCCTCGGCGGTGCTCCAGCCGAAAATTTCCTCGGCGGCATGGTTCCATTCCGCCACGCGGAAATCGCGGTCAAACGCAATGAACGCCAGCGGCATCCGGTTCATGTAAAACTGCGTGCGTTCCACGGCCTGGCGCAATGCCTCCTCCATCCGCCGGCGCTGCGTGATGTCCTGCTTGATGGCGACGAAATGGGTGATCTGGTTTTGCGCGTCGTGCAGCGGCGTGATCGTCATCTCCTCCAGATAAAAGCTGCCGTCCTTCCGGCGGTTGACGACCTCGCCGTGCCAGACGCGGCCGGCGAGGATGGTTTCCCACATCGCCTGGTAAAATTCCTTGCCGTGCTTGCCGGAGCGGATCAATTCGCGCGGGTTTTTCCCGACGCACTCGGCGAAGGTGTAGCCGGAGCTCACGGTGAACGCCGGGTTGACCCACTCGATGATGCCGCGCGGATCGGTGATGAGAATCGCGTTGGCGGCGGCCTCCAGCGCGACGCTCTGCAGCCGCATGGATTGCTCCGCGCGCTGCTGTTGGGTCACGTCGCGGAAACTCCAGACGCGGCCGATGATCTTGTCGCCGAGCCGTTGCGGACGTGACACGCGGTCATAAACTCGGCCGTCCGTGAAATGCAGCACGTCGAAAGATTCCTCCGTCGGCCGCTGGTAAAGTTCCCGCACGCGTTGGAGAAACACCTCCGGTTCCTTGACCTGGTTCATCACCATTTCCAGAACGACCTGGTCGTCGCCCCGCGCCATGAGTTCGGCCGGAATGCGCCACATCTCCCGAAACCGGTTGTTGTAGGTCGAAACTTTTCCCTCGTTGTCCACCACCAGCAGTCCGCTGGCTGCGGATTCAATCGTCGCGCGCAGCAACGAGATGGACTGTGCCAGTTGATCCTCGTATTCCTTGCGTTCGCTGGTGTTGCGCGCCAGGCCGGCGAACACCAGTTGCCCCTGGATTTCGTGGCAGTTCAGGCTGACCTCCACCGGGAAGTTCGTGCCATCCTTCCGCCGGTGCCGGCCGCGCACGATCTGCGACCGTCCGGGCTGCAATCCCCGCCAGAGTTGCTGCGCCGCTTCCGACCGGACTTCTTGTTCGATGTCGGTCACCCGCATCCGCAACAGCTCTTGGCGCGTGTAGCCGAGGCTTTCGCAGGCGCTCTGGTTCACGTCCAGCAGACGGCCGTCTGTGTCATGCACAAAAATCGCGTCCGACGCCTGCTCCACCAGCGTGCGGAAACGCTCCTCGCTCCCGCGCAGCGTTTTTTCAACGCGATCCTTGACGATGGCCGTGGCCGCCGTGTGGGTCACCAGTTCAATCAGGCGCACGTCTGCATAGCGCGGCAAACCGGTTGCGCGATGATAAACTGCAAACGTGCCAAGCACTTTATTTTGCTCGTCCAGGATCGGCGTGGACCAGCAGGAACGCAATTTATGCGCCAGCGCGAGATGTTTGAAGTCCGTCCATAACGGATCTCGCGCGATGTCGCTCACAAATACGGGCGAGCCCCGGAATGCCGCCGTGCCGCAGCTCCCCGCCTTTGGGCCGATGGCCGTGCCGGCCAGGGATTTTATGTATTCTGTCGGCAGCGACGGGGCCGCGCCATGCCGCAGATGCACGCCGTCCGCGTCCAGCAGCAGGATGGAAACCAGCATCTCCGGCGACTGCGTTTCGAGGCCGCGCAACAGCACTTCCAGCGTGTCCTTCAGCGGTCTTCCGCCCGCGATCATCTGCAAGGTTTCGTTTTGCAGCCGGGTCAGGGCGTCCGCCATTTTCAGCTCCGCGATTTTCTGCGCTTCCCGGTGCAGCAACTGCCGCATGATGAGAAACAGCATCAGGGCCGTGAACGCCACGAACGCCAGGCCCTTGTAAACTTCCATCTGCATCAGCCGCTGCTGATCGGGGATGAATTCTTCCAGCAGCCGGTCGGAAAATAAAATCCACAGCCCCGCGATGAGGCCGTATAATAGGCTCGCCCGGAGCGCCACCGCGCTGGATTTGTGCCTCATGAAAATGAAATGACACCGAAGTATGTTTCAACCCGGTTGTTTTTGCAACCAGCCGCGCTCCCCGGTGATTGTCCCGCCGGCAGATTTCGGAACGCCTGGTCAATTCCGGTCCAGACAGTCCCGGATGGCCTGCGCGAGCTTATGAATTTGATAAGGCTTGGTCAGGAAGTTCACGCCTTCCTCCAAGACCAGATCCTGGCCGGCCACTTCGGCGCTGTAACCGCTCGCGTAGATGACTTTCAGCTTGGAGTTTTCCCGCCGGAGCAGCCGGGCGAGTTCCTTCCCGTTCATGCCTTTCGGCAGCACCATGTCGGTGACCAGGAGCTGGATTTCGTGGCCGTGCTGTTTCCAGACGTCTAGGGCTTCCGGCCCGTTGGACGCTTCCATCACCCGGTAGCCGAGGTTGGTGAGAACATTTTGGACGAGCGCGCATAATGCCGTTTCATCTTCGACGACGAGGATGGTTTCGTTCCCGCCGCGCACGTCCAGCCGCAGCGGTGCGGCGGCCGGCTGGCTGGTGGTTTCGGCCAATCGGGGCAGATAAATCCGGAACGTCGTTCCGAGTCCCACTTCGCTGTAAACACTGATCCAGCCCTGATGCTGCTGGACGATGCCGAAGACCGTGGCCAGCCCCAGGCCGGTGCCTTTGCCCACGTCCTTGGTGGTAAAGAAAGGTTCAAAAATCCGGGGCAGAATGTGTGGCGGAATGCCGGTGCCGGTGTCGCTCACGCTCAGGCAGACAAAAGCGCCCGGCCGGGCCTGGGCCGATTGCCGGGCGGTCGCCTCAATTCCACCGCCGAAGTCTCGATGATGAGCCGTCCGCCCTGCAGCATCGCGTCACGCGAATTCACCGCCAGGTTCACCAGGATTTGTTCCATCATGCTCAGGTCGGCGTGGATGAGCAGCGGTCCGGGATGGTAGTTGAACTGCAGATGCACCGCTTCGCCCAGCGTGCGCTGGAGCATTTTGGTGATGTTGGTGACGACGTCGTGCAAATCGAGGTCGTGCGGCTGAAGCGCCTGCTTGCGGCTGAACAGCAGCAGTTGGCGGGTCAGATTGGCCGCGCGCTGGGTGGCTTTGCCAATCTCCCTGGCGAAATCCTGCTGCAGCGGCAGCAGCTCGCTGCTCGTCTCCAGCAGTCCGACTTGGAGCTGGATGATGGCCAGGATGTTGTTGAAATCATGGGCCACCCCGCCGGCCAGCTGGCCGATGGCCTCCATTTTCTGCGACTGACGGAGCTGCTCCTCCAGCCGCTTGCGTTCGGTGATGTCCGCCACCGTGGTCAATTCCTCGGTGGTGCCGTCGGGATAAATCTCCCGCTGGTAGGAGAAATTGACCCATACCGTTTTGCCATCAGGATGGAGGTAACGCTTCTCCATCGAAAAATGTTTGGTGATGCCGGCCTTGACCTGGTCGTGAAGCCGGGTTTGCATTGCCTGGTCGTCCGGATGGCTGATTTTGGCGTAGATGCCAAGGTGGTCGTGCTGCTCGCGGGTCAAGCCGCAGATCCGCAGATGCGCGTCGTTGATGATGCGTGCGAAACTTCCGTCCGGATGCACCGTATGAAAGGCAATGCCGATGGGCAGCGTGTCGAACACCAGCTTGAACCGCGCCTGTTCGCGGACGATTTTCTCCGCCGCCAGCTTTTGTTCAGTAACGTCACGGGTGATTTGGGAAGCGCCAACGGCTTTACCGCGGCTGTCCATGATCGGGGAAATCGTCGCGGAAACATCAATCCGTTTGCCGTCTTTCCGGATGCGCACCGTTTCAAAATGTTCCACCGATTCGCCCCGCCCGATCTTTTCCAAGAGGTTCCGTTCCTCGTGTTCACGGTCCGGCGGCATCAGCATCAGCATCGGCCGGCCAATGGCTTCCTCCGCTGTGTAGCCGAAGATGTGTTCCGCGCCGCGGTTCCAACTGGTGATCACGCCTTCGATGTTTTTGCCGATGATGGCGTTGTCGGACGATTCCACGATGGCCGCCAGCCGCTGCAACTGCGCCTCGGCCTCTTTGCTTCCAGTGACATCAAACAGGATTCCCTGGGAACCGATGATTTTTCCGTCCGCGTTGAAAACCGGCGACTTCACCACATTAAAATGCAGGGTCGCACCGTCGGCCCGGTGATATTCGTCCAGCACCGAAACCGGTTGGCCGGTGCGCATGATTTGTTCGTGATGGCTGGCCGCCTGGGTTTTGAACGCATTCTCGCTGGCCGGAAGTTCCGCCGGCAGTCTGCCCAGAAAAAGATCCGGCGTGGCCTGGCGCAGGCCGCAGAAATACGAATTGACGAAGACGTAACGGCCCTCCGCATCCTTGCGGAAAACCCCCGCCGGCAGCTGATCCACCAGCGAACGATAGAGCGCCTGCGATTCCTGCAGCGCCTCCACCGCGTGTTTCTTTTCGGTGTTGTCCCGGAACACCAGCACCACGCCAATGATGGCGCCGTCCGCCTGCCGGATCGGGGCCGCGCTGTCATCAATGACAAATTCCCGCCCGTCGCGCGCGATCAGCACCGTGTGGTTCGCCAGCCCGGCCACCGTGCCGGTGCGAAACACCTTTTCCACCGGATTTTCCGACACCATCCGCGTCTGTTCACTGATGATGTGGAAAACCTCCGGCAACGGCTGGCCGGCGGCCTCCGCGTTTTTCCAGCCGGTCAGCCGCTCCGCCTCGTTGTTCAGGAACGTGACGCGGCCCTGCTTGTCCGTCGTGATGACGGCGTCGCCGATGCTCGCCAGCGTCACCGCATAGAGCGACTGGTTTATGTCCGCGCGCCGCCGGGCGCGCCGCAACGCCTCGCTCAGGCCGCTCCCCACCACGCCGCCGGCCACCAGAAACACCCATTGCACAAAATCCACCGGCTGCACGAACGTCAGGCTGTGCGTGGGTGGAATCAGATAATAGTCGGCGCCGACCGCAGCGATGAAGGTGGCCAGCAGTCCCGGTCCCAGCCCGCCCACATACGCGCTGAACAGGATCGGCAGAAAAAAGATGATGAGCATCGGCCGGCCGGCGGCCCACGATGCAATGCTGAGGCGGCCCAGCAGCGTCAGCACCGTCACCACCACGGCGAATCCATAGGCAAAGGCCTGTGACCGGCAGATGGCAGCCAGTTTCCACTGTCCCGATCCAGATTGTTTCCCGTGATGAACCATGTGCTTTTAAACGCGCAAATCTATGTTTGGTTGGACAGGCAATAAATAGTCCTCTTCCACCGGCTTGCAAGGGATTTCCCATAAAAGTTTTATGGCACACCCGGCGCTCCCGCGCTTTAGGTCTCCGGTCCGGCCCTCAGGCTCGAAATACCGGGGCAAAATCCAACTCGCTTTCAGGCCTTCGTTTCGGCTAAGCTGCTTGTCCGATTTTATCATGATGACATCGTCAGAAATCCGCCGCTCCTTTACTGATTTCTTCAAGTCGAAGCAGCATACCATCGTGCCCTCGTCGAGTCTCATGCCCGACAGCCCGAACCTCCTCTTCACCAATGCCGGCATGAACCAGTTCGTGCCCATCTTCCTCGGCCAGACCAAATGCCCCTACACGCCCGGCCGCGCGGCGGACACCCAGAAATGCATCCGCGCCGGCGGCAAGCACAACGACCTCGACGACGTCGGCCTCGACACCTATCACCACACATTTTTCGAGATGCTCGGCAACTGGTCGTTTGGCGACCCAAACTATTTTAAGAAGGAAGCGATAAATTGGGCGTGGGAACTCGTCGTCGACATTTGGAAATTTCCGCCGCAGCGTCTTTACGCAACAGTTTTCTGTCCAGACAACTACCGATCTAAATGGGATTCTGAGTTGGATGCCGCCCTCAAATTTGTCGAGATTGGGCCAACAGTAGCTCAACAGGACGTTCCGATGACTGGCGGTGCAAGTAAACTTCCAGATCGAGAAGCCATTCAGCATTGGATTAGAATTTTCCAGAAGGCGAATCTCAATCCGCGAGAGCACATCATTCCCGGAAATTTCAAAGACAATTTCTGGATGATGGGCGAGACCGGTCCGTGCGGCCCCTGCTCGGAATTGCACGTTGACCTCACGCCGGAGGGCAACACCAAAGGCTCGCTGGTCAACACGGGCGACGCCCGCTGCATCGAGATCTGGAACCTCGTCTTCATCCAGTTCAATGCCAATCCCGACGGCACCTTCTCGCCGCTGCCGGCCAAGCACGTTGACACCGGCATGGGTTTTGAGCGGGTCACCAGCATCATTCAAGGCACCAAAGGCCTGACCGACTTCGCCAACGCCAAGATTTCCAACTACGAGACCGACATTTTCCGTCCCATTTTCGATGTTTTGGAGAAAATGAGCGGAAAAACCTACCGCAGCACCCTGCCTGTGTCTCAAAAAGGGACAAATCAGCCGGAAAGCGGTGCTCATGGCTCATCCGTGAGCACGCACGGGACACCTGTGGGTGGCCATGGAACGTCTGTGAGCGACCACGGAACACCTGTGAGCACCCACGGAACGCCTGTGGGTGGCCACGGAACACCCGTGGGCGACCATGGAACGTCTGTGGGCACCCACGGGACACCTGTGAGCACCCACGGAACGTCTGTGGGCGACCATGGAACACCTGTGAGCACTCACGGAACGTCTGTGGACGCCCACGGGACATCGGGGGACACTCATAAATCGCTGGAATACGGCCAAATTGCCATAGATATCGCTTTCCGGGTCATCGCCGACCATATCCGCACGCTGTCGTTCGCCATTGCCGATGGCATCCAGCCCGGAATCAAAGGGAGAAACGGAGTCTTGCGCAGCATCCACAAGCGCATGGTGCGTTACGCTTCAACAATAGGAGTCGAGGGCGAAATCCTCTTGAGAACACAGGATGCCCTTGTCGAAACACTTGCGAAGACTATGGGAGATGTCTTCCCCGAAGTCCGCGCTCATAAAACACACATCAAAGAAGTTCTCCGCTATGAAGCGGACGTGTTTAACAAGACGCTGAATCGTGGGATCGTAATTTTTGAAAACGACATCTTTCCAACTGCAATCGCTGATGCTGCAATCAAAGAGGGTTTTGAATGCGTTAAAATTAGAAGGACTGGGATTATTCGCGAGGAAGACGAGAATTTGCTTGTTGGGCAATTCCAATTTAAGCGCGATGGGAAAGTTGTTGCGTCCTTTTCGCTAGATCAGCTTCTTGCCGGAAATTGGCGGCAAGTGATGAAGACCGCACCAATAATTTTGCGATGGGATGCTTTCAAACTTTACGACACCTACGGTTTCCCGCTCGACCTCACCGAATTGATGGCGCGCGAACGCGGTTTGACCGTGGACAAGGACGGTTTTGAAAAGTTGATGGAAGAGCAGCGCGCCCGCGCCCGCGCCGCGCAGAAGAAGGAAGTCATTTCCCTCTCGCAAATCGAGACCACCACGCCCACGAAGTTCGTCGGCTACGAGGACCTTGCGGTCCAGGCCAAGGTGCTTGAAGTCGTCTCCTTGAAGGACAAGACCGCCGTCATCCTCGACACCAGCGCGTGCTACGCCGAGATGGGCGGCCAGGTCGGCGACACCGGCGAGTTGACCGGCAGCGGCCAGCTCTGGCGCGTCACCAACACCCAGAAGTCCGGCAACACCTGGCTGCATTTCCTCGGATCTGAAATTTCAAATTCAGAATCTCAAATTGCCGATGCCCCCGCCGTCGGCGCCGTCGTCACACTCGCCGTCGAGAAGTCGCGCCGCGATGCGATCCAGCGGCATCACACGGTGACGCACCTGTTGCATTGGGCGTTGCACGAGGTCGCCAGCAAGGAGGCGTCGCAGAAAGGTTCGTTCGTCGGGCCGGACAAGCTGACGTTCGATTTCAACAGCGCGCCGCTCACGCCCGCGCAGGTGGCCGACATCGAGAAGCTCGTCAACGAACGCATCCTCGACAACGCGGGTGTCTCGTGGACGGAAGTCCCGCACGCCGCCGTCAAGAACCGCAAGGACGTGATGCAATTCTTCGGCGACAAATACGGCGACACGGTGCGCGTTGTCCAAATCGGCGGCGCGGCCCACAAGCTGGACGGTTATTCGATGGAACTCTGCGGCGGCACGCACACGCGCGCGACGGGCGAGATCGGCTTGTTCCGCATCGTCGGCGAAAGCGCCATTGCCGCAGGCGTCCGACGCATCGAGGCGGTGGCGGCCCTGACGGCTTACGACCTCGCGAACGAGCAGTTGCAGCTCATCCGCAGTCTGGCGGGCAAGCTCAATACGCCCGTGCATGAGCTGGAGAAAAAAGTTGAGGCGCTGCTCGCCCATCAAAAGGAACTGGAAAAGTCCTTGCGGACGGCCACCATGAGGGAAGCGTCGAACGTTGCGAGCAATCTGATCGCCCTGTCGCAATTGATCAACGGCGTGCCCGCCATCATCCACAACCTGGGCCGCGCGGACGGCGATTATCTGCAGGCGGTCGCGGACGCGATCAAGTCGCAGTTCCAAGGCGTCGTCGTGCTCGGCGGCGCGGCCAACGGGGCCGTGGCCCTGGTGGCAAATGTGTCATCCGATTTTACGGCGAAGTATCAGGCGGGGAAAATTATCCAAGCCATTGCGCCCATCATCGGCGGCAAGGGTGGCGGGAAGCCCGACAATGCGCGCGGCGGCGGCAAAGACCCGACCAAGCTGGACGAGGCGCTGGCCAAGGCGAAGAGCCTGATTTGATTCTGCAATGCCCGCCAAAATTATTTCAAGCTGATCATGGGAAACACAAGACCAGCTCGTCGCAAGCGCGCCAAACCATTGCCGCCGGTGGAAATCCGCGAGATGGAATTGAAGGACGTGCCGGTGGTGTTTGAACTGGGCGAGAAGCTGTTCACCGCCGAGGAATGGCCGACCCTCTACCGTTCTTGGGAGGACCATGAACTGGCGCTGCTGTTCGGCAGCGACGCGGAGACGTGCCTCGTCGCGGAGGCGGAGGGTAAGATCGTGGGCTTCGCGCTCGGGCGCGTGACGGAAAAGCCGCGCAGCGCGTGGCGTTACGGGCTGCTGATGTGGCTGGGCGTGGAGCGGCGCTTCAAGCGCGCCGGCATCGCGACGCGGCTGGTGAAACAGTTGACGGGCCTGTTCATTGACCGCGATGCGCGGATTATGCTGGTGGACACGGCGGCCAAGAACCACGCGGCGCTGGCCTTCTTCCGGTGCAACGGTTTTGGCCAGGAAATCCGGCACGTCTATCTTTCCCACAACCTGGAGAACCATCCGCGCTACATCCAGCGCAACGACGACGCGAGCGAGGACGACACCGAGGAATAAAAAAACCTCCGTCAACGCGACGGAGGTTTTGGAATTTCGGCGGTTCGTTCAGAGCCGCGACACAAGCAGTTCGCGCTGGAAGATGAGCTCCTTCGGCAGCTGGCTGTAGAGCTTGATGAACAGTTCGTCCTGCATCACGAGCTCGCGGTGCCACTCGGACATGTCAATCCTCTGCGCCTCGGCAAATTTCTCCGGGGTCATGTCGTGATCCAGGCCGCGCATGTCGAGGTCCTCGTATTCCGGCACCCAGCCGATGGACGTTTCGATGGCGTGCGCGCCGAGCTGGCAGCGTTGCACGATCCATTTCAACACGCGCATGTTCTCGCCGTAACCGGGCCAGAGAAATTTCCCCTCGCTGCTTTTGCGGAACCAGTTCACATGAAATACGCGCGGCAGATGTTTCACGAGCCGGCGCATTTCGAGCCAGTGCGCGAAATAATCACCCATGTTGTAGCCGCAGAACGGCAGCATGGCCATCGGGTCACGGCGCACCTGGCCGAGCGTGCCGGCGGCGGCGGCGGTCATTTCCGAACCAACCGTGGCACCGAGATAAACGCCGTGAACCCAGTTGAAGGCCTGGAAAATCAGCGGCATCGTCGTGGCGCGGCGGCCGCCAAAAATCATCGCGCTGATCCGGACGCCTTCGGGATTTTCCCAGTCGGGATCAATGATCGGACAGTTTTTCGCGGGCGCGGTGAACCGGCTGTTGGCGTGGCTGGTCACGGCGGCCTTGCCGTCCGCATCTTTTTTATCCGGCGTCCAGTCCTTGCCTTTCCAGTCAATCAAATGCGCGGGCGGCGTCTTGGTCATGCCTTCCCACCATACATCGCCCTCGTCGGTCAGCGCTACGTTGGTGAAAATCGTGTCGCGTTTGATCGAGTCCATCGCCATCGGATTGCTGCTGTAGGACGTGCCGGGTGCGACGCCGAAGAAGCCGGCTTCCGGATTGATCGCGTGCAGGTGGCCGTCTGCGCCGGGTTTGATCCAGGCGATGTCGTCGCCGATGCAGGTGACTTCCCAGCCTTCATCCTTGAGGTGTTTCGGCGGGATGATCATGGCGAAATTCGTCTTGCCGCACGCGCTGGGGAACGCGGCGGAAACGTAGGTTTTCTGGCCCGACGGTTCCTTCACGCCGAGAATCAGCATGTGTTCCGCCATCCAGCCCTCGTCGCGTGCCATCGCGGAGGCGATGCGCAGCGCGAAACATTTTTTGCCGAGCAGCGCGTTGCCGCCGTAACCGGAGCCGAAGCTCATGATGAGCCGGTCCTCGGGGAAATGGGTGATGTAGGTCTGTTCGGGATTGCAGGGCCACGTCACGTCTTTCGCGCCGGCAGCGAGCGGGCTGCCAACGGAGTGGAGGCATTTTACGAACGTGTCGGTTTTTTTGATCTGTTCATAAACACCGGCTCCCATGCGCGTCATGATGCGCATGTTGGCGACGACATACGGGCTGTCGGAAAGCTCGATGCCGTATTGGGCGATGGGCGAACCAATCGGCCCCATGCTGAACGGAATGACGTAAAGCGTGCGGCCTTTCATGCAGCCATGGAACAGGCCGTTGAGTTTGGCTTTCATGGTTGCCGGGGCTTCCCAGTTGTTGGTCGGGCCCGCGTCCTTGGGCGATTTTGAGCAGATGAAGGTGCGCTGCTCGACGCGCGCCACATCGCGCGGGTCACTGCGGACGAGCAGGGAATTCGGGCGCAGCTTTTGGTTGAGCCAGCGGCCCGCGCCGGATTCCACGATGCGCTCGCGCATCAATTTATCCTCGGCCTCGGAGCCGTCGCACCAGAAAATCTTGTCCGGCTGGCAGAGTTTGGCCTGTTCCTCAACCCAGCGGATGACCGACGGGTTGTCCGTGTTGCGATGTCCGAATGCAGTTTTGCTCATGTTTGATTTTGTGTGGTAAAATTTTGAAATCCAGCCAGCGTAGCTTGTCGCTGGGTTTGCAGCTTTGCAGATTTTGTCGAACTATCAACAAATTTACCGGCGCGGTTTGGGGCGGTTCGGGCTGGAAACGATAATTGCTTCGCGCCTCCCACGCGCATGTGCTAGAAAACAGGGGATGAGTTCAGGTCACGGACATCGTCACGAGGAACCGCCGGCCAACTGCCTGGCGCGTTGCGTCGCCGACACGCTTTCCGAGGAGCCGACGCTGGAGGCGGTGACGATTGATACCGCGCAGCAGAAGATTTCCGTCGCCACGCTCGGCCGCGCCGACGTGGACAAGCTCACGCAAAAAATCTCCGCCAAAATCTCCTCCGCGCGCAATGCCGCCGCCGGCGAAACCTGCTCGCTGCTCACCGGCGAAAGTGACTGCGCCACCTGCCGCCAGCCGCTCTCCGAAAGCGAACGGAGAAAAATCACCATCCGTCACGACGCCACGGCCACGACCATCGCCCGCGTCACCTGTCCGACCGCGCCGCACTTCTGGCGCTGGCGGGACATTCCCTTTCCCAAAATTGCGCCGCGCGAAATGGAGCTTCACGACGACGACCATCACATCAATGAATGGAAAGGGCAACTCGTGCTCGCTGTCGCGTGCGGCGTGTTTGGCCTGCTCGCGGCGTTGGTCGTGCCGGTGCCGTTCAAGGTGTTTGCGTATGCCGCCGCGTATCTCGCCGGTGCATTTTTCGCCGCCGAGGAAGTCTTGGAACGATTGCAGAAGCGCATTCTCGACGTGCATTTTCTCATGCTCGCCGTCGCGTTTGGCGCGGCAACCATTGGCGCATGGGCGGAAGGCGCGACGCTGCTGTTTCTTTTTTCGTTCTCCGGCGCGCTGGAACATTACGCCTTTGGCCGCACGCAGAAGGAAATCCGCTCGCTTTTCCGCGACGCCCCGAAGACGGCCACTGCGATTGACGCCGCCGGAAATGAAACGGAAATTGCCGTCGAGAAAATCCGCTCCGGTGCGCGGCTGCTCATCAAGCCCGGCGCGCAATTTCCCGTGGACGCGGAAATCGCCAAGGGCAGCACCGCCGCCGACGAATCCAATCTCACCGGTGAAGCCGCGCCCGTGGAAAAAATCATCGGTGATACCGCGCTGGCCGGCACGATGAATCTTTGGGGCGCGGTCGAAGTCATCGTCCTCCGGCCGGCGGCGGAAAGCGCGCTACAAAAAATCATCAAGCTCATCCGCGAGGCGCAGCAACAGAAGGCGCCCGCGCAGATGTTCGCCGACAAGTTCAGCACCTATTACACCTACGGCGTGCTCGGCCTGTCGCTTGCGATGTTTTTTGTGTGGCGTTTCGGCTTCGGTCTGGAGGCGTTCACCACGCCGGATCCGGCCAATCCGGAATTGAGCGCATTCTACCGCACGATGACACTGCTGGTCGTGTCGTCGCCGTGCGCACTGGTGTTGTCCATTCCATCGGCGGTGCTGGCGGCCATCGCGTGGGCAGCGAGGCATGGCATTTTGTTGCGTGGCGGCGCGGCGGTGGAAAAACTGGCCGAGATAAATATCGTTGCGCTCGACAAGACCGGCACGCTCACCACCGGCGAACTTCGCGTGGAACAGGTGGAAAGCTTTCCGCCCGGACGCGAAAACGAAATCGTACAGCTCGCGTATTCGCTGGAAAAATTGTCCACGCATCCGCTCGCCCGCGCCGTCACCCGCCACGGCAAACAGCAAAATCTGGAGACGCTGGAATTTTCGCAGTTCGAATCCGTCACCGGCCAAGGCTTGAAAGCCACGCGCAACGGCAAGGAGGTTTTCCTCGGCAAACGCGAATGGGTTCAAACGCAGGCAGGACGCGGGGAATTCGCCGCGCCGCAATCTGGCGTGGGCACTTCCGAAGTCTGGATCACCAGCGAGGGTTTGATCGGCCGCGTCGTGTTGCGCGATGACATCCGGCCGCAGGCGGCGAATGTCATTGAAGAATTGCGGCATGAAGGTTTGAAGTCCGTCGTGCTGACCGGTGACCGGCAGGCTGCCGCCGAATATTTGCGTGCGGAATTGAAGCTCGACGACGTGCGCGCCGAACTCAAGCCGGAGCAGAAGGTCGCGGCCATCCAAGAATTCACCGCCGCCGGAAAAAAAGTCGCCATGGTCGGCGACGGCGTGAACGACGCGCCAAGCCTGGCCGTGGCCTATATCGGCGTGGCGATGGGTGCGCGCGGGGCGGACGCCGCGTTGGAGCAGGCCGATGTCGTGCTGATGAACGACAAGCTGGAAAACTTTCTCGCCGCTTTCCGTTTGAGCCATCGTGCGCGGAGCATCATCCGGCAAAATCTTTTCATTTCGCTTGGCACGGTCGTGGTGCTGGTGACGTTCGCGCTGCTCGGCAAAATTCCACTGACGATTGGCGTAGTCGGGCACGAAGGCAGCACGGTCGTCGTCGTGATGAACAGCCTGCGCCTGCTTTTTGATGGCGGGAAAAAATCCTGACCCTTCAAACCAGTTTCTTCAATTGCGGGTCTTCGGCGAGCTTCTTGACCAGCTCCTTGATTTTCTGCGCGTGGCTTTTGTGCGCGATCAAAACCGCATCGTCCGTCTGCACCAAAATGGAATCGCGCAGGCCGACCACGGCAATCGGCGTGCGGCGGTCCTTGCTGCGGGCGTCGTAAATGATGTTTCGCGCGGCGTCCACGTGGATGAAGTTACCCACGGCGGCGTTGCCTTCCGCGTCCTGCTTGACGTGCCGCGCCAGCGCCGGCCACGCGCCGAGATCGTCCCATTCAAACGCGCCGTCGGCCACGATGACGTTCTGGGCCTTTTCCATCAGCGCAAAATCAATCGAGATTTTTTTGATGCCGGGATATTCCTTCGCGAGAACTTTGGCGAGCTTCGCCGGATTGTTCGCCACTTTGAACCATCGCTGGCACGCGGCGAACATTTCTGACTGGTGCTGTTCCAGCCCGTTCGTGACGGTGATGAAGCTCCAGACGAACATGCCGGCGTTCCAGCGGTATTGCCCGCTGTTGACGTATTCCAGCGCCTTCTCAAAATTTGGCTTTTCCACGAAGCGCTCCGCCTTGTAGAAAATCGTCTTGGTTTTTTTTGCGCCGGCGGGCGTCGGCAATTCCGTGCCGGTTTGGATATAGCCGTAGCCGGTCGCCGGCTCGGTCGGCTTGATGCCAATCGTCACAATCGCCTGGCCGCGTGCCGCGAGATCAAAAGAGTCGGACAAAATCTGCTGGAACTTTTTCTCCTCCGGAATGACATGGTCGGCCGGCAGCACGGCCATGACGCCGGTGGTTGAACGCGCGCCGACGAGCGCCGCCCCGAGCGTGACGGCGGCACATGTGTCGCGGCCGATGGGTTCGGCGACGACATTGTTCTTTGGCAGCTTGGGCAGTTGCTTGCGGACTTCGGCGACCTGCGCGGCGTTGGTGATGATGAAAATGTTTTTCACCGGCACCAGCGGCAGCACACGGTCCACGGCCTGCTGGAGAAAGGAGCGCTGGCCGAACAGCGTGAGCAGCTGTTTGGGCATCTTCTCGCGGCTCAGCGGCCAGAAACGCTCGCCGCGTCCGCCGGCCATGATGATCACGAAACGGTCTTTGAGGTCAGTCTTTGTTTTCACTGCGCCCATTCAACACGGATAAAATGTAAAATGCAAAATATGTTTTCTGAATGGTGATAAAACAAAAACGCCGGCTTGGTTTGGCCAAGCCGGCGCGGGAATCAAAGAAATGCGTTTATGAATTGCGGCGGCGAAACAACATCAGCCCAGCCATGCCGACACCAGCCAAGGCAAGGGTGGCGGGCTCGGGAGCAGGCGTTAATCGAATGTTGTCCAAGTAAAATGTTTCGTTGCCGGCGCTGTAGCCGCCGCCCACTTGGAAAATAAGTGCCGTCGAATTGGACGATGCCGCCAAGGTCGTCCGCAATGAGGCCGAGATAGGCATGGTGAAGGTGGTCTCCCCGCCGATGGTGGCGCCTGGATAGGCGTTGCCATCAAGCGACACAAACCCCGTGTCACTGTTATCGATGTCAGCGTCGAGTTGCAGATAGTAGCCAAAAGAGCCGCCCGGCGCGTAAACATCGAAGCTCAAAGCCGAAGCGTCGGCCAATTCGGAGGTTAACAATGTCGTGCTGGGACTAAGCAACAGTTGGCTGTAGTTCGGGCCAGAGCCGCCAGTCCCCGTGACTGACAAGCTGTAGCTGCCGTCGGTCACACCAAGCGTGGAGCTAAAGCCTGGGACAGCACCGAAAGCAGGCTGGAGGTTATAAGAAGGCGGCGCCTGCCAGCCGTCCAGTGTGTTCTCAAAGGATTCAATCAATTGCGCTGACATGTTTTGTGCCAAAAAGGCAGCAATTCCGACAAGCATATAATTTTTTTCATAATGGTTTTGAGGTCTTTCGCATCATCGCAAAAAATAACCTCAATGTTGTGTCGTCTAAATTGACGACACGAAACCGTCATGAAACATCGTCAGTTGATAGCCCGCGCCAATTTTTCAACGAATTCGGCGACGGTGCGAACGAGGTGTTCGCTTTTGCCGTGCTCGGCAATTTGGTTCACGATGGCGCTGCCGACCACGCAGCCGTCGGCCTGCGCTGCGACCGCTTTGGCCTGCGCCGGATTCGAGATGCCGAAGCCGACGGCGATGGGCAGCGAAGTGTGCGCGCGAATTTTGGCGACTTGTGACGCGAGGTTCGACGCGACGCTCGTCTGCATTCCGGTCACGCCTTCGCGCGAGATGTAATAAATAAATCCGCTGCCGCGCTTCACGATGAGTTCCATGCGGTCTTCCGGCGTGGTCGGCGCGACGAGATAAATGTGGCAGAGGCCAGCCGACTTCATCAAGGCTTCGTAATTGTCCGATTCCTCCGGCGGCAAATCCAAAACCAGCAAGCCGTCCACGCCCGCGCGCGCGGCGTCGGCGATAAACTGTTCCATGCCGACGCGATGAATCAGGTTGAAATAAATATAAAGAACGATGGGAATCTCGGATTGCTTGCGGATCGCCGCGACCGTTTCCAAAAGTTTTGGCGGCGTGGTGCCCGATTCCAAACCACGCTGCGCGGCAAGCTGGTTCACCAAGCCGTCAGCCAGCGGATCGCTGAACGGCACGCCAAGTTCCAGCACATCCACGCCCGCCTGGTCGAAGGCGAGCGCAAGCTGGCGCGTGACTTCCAGATTCGGGTCGCCCGCGCCGATGTAAACGACAAAAGCCTTTTTGCCGGTTTCTTTCAGCCGGGCAAACTTTTCCACGATGCGGTTCATGCGTGGCAAAGTTTCAAGGGCGGCGCGGCAAGTTTCAAGCGGCAAGTTTTTGGCTGATATGGCGGAAGTTGCCCGGTGGATTTGTTTCAAATTATGACAGTGTGCATCAACGGAGACGTTTCAATCTTAGCTGATTGGCCCGGTATTCGATCATTTCGTGCGAAATCATAGGGATTATGCAATAAACCTCCTTTCATCTGGATGCTGTTTTTGAGGCACAAAACATGCTGGTTCTTGGCGAATATGAAGACATCTGTCGTTGGCAATCCCCTGAAGAAAACCGCCCACCGCCTGCAGTTGGCATTTTATTTTCTAACTCTTACATTTTCGGCGCACAGCCAGACTTGGAATGTGTCCGATGCGCCCGCTAACTATTGGGTCAGCATGGCTGGTTCGCAGCATGGCAGCAATCTGGTGGCCGCCGCCGTTTTTGATGTTGATGGCAATGCCGGCTTGATTTATGCGTCCACCAACGGCGGTCAGACATGGAATCCAACCAGCGCGCCGAGCAACTATTGGGAGTCGGTGGCCACCTCGTCCGACGGGATAAAAGTGGCGGCCGGGGCATACACGGATCCGAACGGCAATCCCGGCCAGATTTTTCTTTCCACCGATGGCGGTTCGACCTGGCAACCAAGTAGTGCCCCGTCGAATTCGTGGCAAGCCGTGGCGTCATCGGCGGACGGGCAGGTTTTGATCGGTGCCGCCTATGGTGATGGCATTTATTATTCCACCAACTCTGGAACTGATTGGATTCAATCAGATGCACCAATTACCAACTGGCTGGAACTGGCCATTTCCGCCGACGGACAAAAAATATATGCAACATTCTTTGGTGGCATTTATGTTTCCACCAACGCGGGTTCAACTTGGAGCCAGTCTGCTTCGGCGTTGCCGCTCGCGTGGCTTCCGATTGTATGCTCGGCGGACGGCAGCCAAGTGTTTGCGGCCGCCCAAGGAGATGGCATTTACTCCTCCACCAACAGTGGTGCAACATGGAATTTGTTGACTTCCGCGCCGACAAATACTGTCTGGGAGAGCCTCGCCATGTCCACCTATGGTGACGTGCTGCTGGCGGGCGTATCTGGCGGGGATCTTTATTTATCTACGAATGGCGGTTCCGTTTGGAATGATCAAAACAGCGCCCCGAATGGTGCGAATGCCTTATGGGGCTGCGTTTTTTGCTCCGCCGACGGTGGACTGCTAACTGCGGGCTTGGATAACGATTCCATTTATTACGCCGCTAATCCGCAGCCAACCCCAACCCCGCCGCCGCTGCTAACTTTAACGGTCGTCTCCAATCAAGGCGTCCTCTCCTGGCCGGTTTCGCCTGCCGGATTCACGCTGCAAACCACCGGCACGCTGGTTCCCGCCGATTGGACGGACATCACCACCGGCGTCGTCCAGAGTGGGACAAATTATTTTTACACCAACAGCTTCACCGGTTCCGGCGCGTTTTTCCGGCTGGCAAAGCCCTGACAAATTGTCCAATCTGCTTTCATGGCAAGCAGCTTTGGACAACTCTTTCGCATCACAACCTGGGGCGAATCCCACGGTGGCGGCGTCGGCGTGGTCGTGGACGGCTGTCCGCCGCGCCTTAAATTAAGTGAGGCCGACATCCAGCCCGATCTTGACCGCCGTCGTCCGGGCCAGTCCAAAATCGTCTCGCCGCGCAAGGAATCTGATTCAATTCAAATTCTCTCCGGCATCTCCTCCACCGGTCTGACGCTCGGCACGCCGATTTCCCTTTGGGTGAAGAATGAGGACCAGCGTTCCGAGGCTTACAACGAGATGAAGGACAAGTTCCGGCCCTCGCACGCGGATTACACCTACTTTGCCAAATATGGCATCCGCGCCTGGCAGGGCGGCGGCCGCGCCAGTGCGCGCGAGACGATTGGCCGCGTGGCCGCCGGCGCGATTGCCAAAAAGATTTTGCGCGAGAAGTTCGGCGTGGAAGTTATCGCCTACGTCAAACAGGTGCAGAAAATCATCGGTGACGTGAATCCTGACGCGGTGACTTTGAAAGAAGTCGAGGCCAACATCGTCCGCTGCCCCGACGCGGTGGCGGCGGCGAAAATGATCCGGCTCATCGAAAAAATGCGGCGCGAAGGCAACACCGTCGGCGGCATTGTCGAAGGCATCGCGCGTGGCGTGCCCGCCGGCTGGGGCGAGCCGGTATTCGACAAGCTGGAAGCGGATCTGGCCAAGGCGATGTTGAGCCTGCCGGCGTCGAAGGCGTTTGAAGTCGGCTCCGGCTTTGGCGGCATTTTGCTGACCGGCCGCGAACACAACGACGCATTTCGCGCGAAGCGCGGAAAGGTTTTCACGACCACCAACCGTTCCGGCGGCATCCAGGGCGGCATCTCGAACGGCGAGACGGTTTTCTTTCGCACCGCGTTCAAGCCCGTCGCCACGGTCATGCACGAGCAGGACACCGTGGACGAATCACTTCACAACACCACGCTTAAGGGCCGTGGCCGTCACGATCCGTGCGTGCTGCCGCGCGCCGTGCCGATGGTCGAGGCGATGACCGCGCTCGTCCTCGTGGATCACGCATTGCGCCAGCGCGGGCAGTGTGGTTAATTTCTTGAAACCGTTGCGCCGCATTTTAACTCTTTTGATTTATGGCTGAAAAACATCTCAATCAACTGCCGCCGGACCTGCGCCGGCTGTTCGCCAAGGCGGTCGAGGCCGCCCAGCGCGAAAACTTTGACTACGCCACCACGCTCTTTTGCCAGGTGCTGAAAACCGAGCCGGGATTGTTTGAAGCCCGCAAGGCTCTGCGCGGCGCCCAGACCGCGCGGTCGGCGGGCGAGAGCAAGGGCTTTTTCAAAAAGATGATGAGCAGCGCCAGCTCCTCACCGCAGATCACCAAGGCCAAAATCACGCTGGGCAAAAATCCCGCCGAGGCCATGGCCGTCGCCGAGGAGGTGCTGAACGGCGACGCCAACAATCCCTTCGCCCACCGCATCATCGTGGACGCCGCGCAGGCGCTGGAAATGCCGAAGACGGCGGCGCTGTCGCTGGAGACGATGGTTCGGCTCGCGCCCAAGGACAAGGCGCTGGTCATTGAGTTTGCCAACGCCGTGGCCGAGACCGGCGGCGATGCGAAGATCGCCGAGGAATTTCTCGACGAGCTCATCCGCACTTCGCCCTACGACTCGGACTTGAAGCAGGCGCAGAAAAATCTTTCCGCGCACAAGACACTCGACGAGGGCGGCTACAATGCGCTCGCCGACGGCAAAGGTTCTTTCCGCGACGTGCTGCGCAACAAGGAAGAGGCCGTCTCGCTGGAACAGGAAAAACGCGTGCAGAAGTCCGAGGACGTGACACAGCGGCTGATCGGCGAATACGAGGCGCGCCTGCAGAACGAGCCGGACAACCTCAAGATGATTCGGTCGCTCGCGGAGCTTTACACCCAGAAGAACCAGTTTCCGCAGGCGCTCGCGCTTTACGAGCGCATCAAGACCTCCGACATGGCCAGCGACGCCACGCTCGACCGCGCAATTACGGACACGACGCTCCGCCAGTTCGACTACCAGATTTCGCAGTTGAATCCGTTTGAGGAGGGCCACGCCGAACGGGTGGCGGCCATCACGGCGGAAAAGGCGGCGTTCCAGCTCGCCGACTGTCAGAAGCGCGCGGAGAAATACCCCACCGACCTCGCCATCAAGTTTGAGCTGGGCCAGTTGTATTTCAAGGCCGGCAAAATCAGCGAGGCTACGGCGGAATTCCAGAAGGCGCAGGGCAACCCCAACAAGCGCCTCGCCGCCATGAGCATGCTGGCGCAATGTTTTGCCAAGCGCGGCATGAACGATTCCGCCGTGCGCACCCTCCAGAACGCCATCAAGGAAAAGCCCGGCTTCGACGAGGAGAAAAAGGACCTCATCTACAATCTCGGCTGCGTGTTCGAAAAGATGGGAAAGAAGGCCGAGGCCATCGAGCAGTTCCTCATCATCTACGAATCCGATGTGACCTACCGCGACGTCAGCAAGAAGGTGGACGACTATTACGCGGGGCAGTGAATCCGTTTCCGCACCGGCGTCAGTTCAGGTTCCGGGGCGGGCTGGAATGATTGAGTGAAATTGCGGGTCTGCAGCCTGTCCTTGTATTAGGCCAGTGGTCATATCTATTTGACTTCCAAATGCACGCGATATGGCACGCCATTTGTCTTGAAGAAACAGAAGTTGATCGTTGTGGCGTCCGGTTGGCTTAAGCTGCCGCATATCCGTTGACCGGATGAATTGGTGATGGCCAGCAGTTGCGCCTCGACGACCTCAGCGTTCACGCCTTTGAGGGCATAAGCCGTAAACGGCGCTCCATTTATAGGATCATGTTTAAATAACTCGTAGGTGACGTTATTCGTTTCGTTTGGAATGGTAACAGTTGCATGCTTTTCGTCTAAGCGGGCAATCACAATGCCAGCTTGTTTTAGCAATGCCTGCTCTAGCAATAGAGGCACAGCATCCGGTGATCCCTCAAAGTGAAATGTGATATGCTGGATTCCTAGGTGGACGTTGTTTGCAACCAGCAACTCTCGGTGAGTCATCCGCTGGTAGTCATCCAGAATCTGATTCACCGGGACGTTCACATAATTTATTCCAACGGTGGATTTGTTCGTATCTTGGCCACGCACTGAACATACATTCAGGAACCCCAACCAGACAACGATAGTGAGGAATAATAGATTTTTCATGATGCTGGTATGTGTCCTAACATATAATGGCCGGCCGGATCCGTAGCCTATCTTTGCCCAAGAGCCGCTTGTCCGGTTTCATGGATGCGAGGTTGCGCCGGGCGTAAAAGCTTGTCCAGCCTATTTCCTTGAGCCGGATTCGGGTTAGCTCGCGGGCGCTTGGTTTTGATTTTTAAGGTTTCTCAAAACCGTGGCGCCATCTGACGATAGCGGATTGACTGGTTCAGGCGGCAAAAAGGCTGATTTTCGTGTTCGGAAGAGCTAATTGCCCAAAACACCTTGGTTTTAACCCGTTTTAACCGCCGCTCGCAGGTCTCCAGAGCCTTCCGGAACAAATTTTAACGCCTCCGGGAAGGTTCCGGAGGCGTTAAAATTAACTTTTTACTCCTCAAAATAAACATATTATTCCTGCAAATGTAATAATTATTCCTACAAACGGAATAAATAGGCCTTAACATTCAATTTTAACGCGTCAAAATTCCTCCCGGAGAGGTCCAAATTGAATGCGGAGATGTCCGGAAAGGGTTTTGAACCGGTCAACTTGGATCGGAAACCCGCCCGAAAGGATTAGAACGGTGTCCGATGTCTTTAAACGACGTCGGTCAAGGTTTAAGCCAGTTATCCGCCGGGCTGGAACTGTGCCGGCTAAATCCGCTTCTCGTCGGCGTCGAGCATGTCCACGAAACACTTGATGTCGTCGCGGTGCGCGATGCCAGCCTGCTCCTTGCGCAGCTTGAGCCGGGCGAGCGCGGCCTCGTCGTTGGCCAGCGGGCGGCTCAAAATATCCTGCCAGTGCGCATTCTTTTCGGCGGCGGTGCGCTTGACATTTTTGCGCACCCAGTCGCACACCTCGCCGTCGGTGAGGGAATTTTTAACAATGGCGACAAATTGTTCGTGCGTCAGGCCAGCGACCTTGAGCCACATGCCGTCAAAGGCGTTGCCGAGATTTTCCTGGTAGTCGGCAGGCAGTTTGCCGGCAAGGTGCAGGCGGATCTTGTCCACGTAACGCGGCAGGTAATGCCAGCCGTCCATGGTTTCGCGCGGGCTGCGGGGATAAATGATTTCACTCATGCGAAAATCATCCAACAGACCGTGGAAAAATTCAAATTTGAAATTTGCATTTCCTCCGCGTGCTTCCATCTTCTCCGGCATGAAACAACGATTTGATTTCGACGTGGCGGTGATCGGCGGCGGCAGCGGCGGCTATGCGGCGGCGCGCACGGCGGCGGCGGCGGCCTTGAAAAGCGTCGTCATCGAGGGCGGCCGCGAAGTCGGCGGGCTGTGCATCCTGCGCGGCTGCATGCCCACGAAGGCGCTGCTCTATGTGGCGGAGGTGAAGCATCTCGCCGAGCACGCGGCCACGTGGGGCGTGCGCGCCGGCAAGGTGGATTTTAATTTTGCAAAAGTGATGGCGCGCAAAAATGCGCAGATCGAAGATTTCGCCGACTTCCGCGTGCAGCAGCTCAATGCCGGCAAATTTAAATTCATCCGCGCGAACGCCAGCTTTCTCGATACGCATACGGTGCAATTGAGCAATGGCAAAAAACTCACCGCCGAAAGCTTTGTCATTGCCACCGGCTCCAGGGTGGCACCATCACCGTTGCCGCAATTGAACGAAGTGGGCTTCATCACGAGCGATGAGGCGGTGGCGCTGAAAAAGCTGCCGAAGTCGCTCATTATCCTCGGCGGCGGCGCGATTGCGTGCGAGTTCGCTCAATTCTTCGCGCGCTTCGGCGTCAAGGTCACGCTCATCCAGCGCAGCGCGCGGCTCTTGAAAGAGTTCGATGCGGATGCCGGCACGGAAATCGAAAAAGTGTTTCGCCGCGAGGGCATCAGTGTTTTTACCGGCACGAAACTTGTGGATGCCAGGCGTCAGGGGAAATTGAAAAAGGTTTTCTTTGAGCACAATGGAAAACGCGTTTCGTTCGCCGCCGAAGAGATTCTTTTCGCGCTTGGCCGAGTGCCGAACACGGCTTCGCTCGATCTGGAAAACGCCGGCGTGAAAACGGAAGATGGCCGCGTCATCGCCAACCGCAAAATGCAGACAAGCGCGCCGCATATTTTCGCGGCGGGTGATTGCACCGGGCCGCACGAGATCGTCCACATCGCCATCCAGCAGGGCGAGACAGCGGTTCATAACATCGTGAAGGCGAAAACGGCGCGCCAGATGGATTATCGCCTGCTGCTTTCCGTGGTGTTCACCGAGCCGCAGGTGGCGTTTGTTGGCCTGACGGAAAAAGTGGCCGCGGCACGCGGCATCCCATTTCTCGCGGCGAGCTATCCGTTCAACGACCACGGCAAATCGCTCATCATGGAGGCGAAGGACGGCTTCGTGAAACTGCTGGCGAATCCGAAGACCGGTGAAATCCTCGGCGGCGCGTGCGTCGGCCCGGTCGGCGGCGAATTGATCCACGAAATCGTCACGGCGATGGCGAAGCGCACGACCGTTCACGAACTCGCGGCAGTGCCGCATTATCATCCGACGCTCGCGGAAATCTGGACTTACCCGGCAGAGGAGCTGGCGGAGCAAATTCCTCAGCCGAGACGCTGAAGAATTTCGTCCGGCTTGAAGCTGTGAAGCATGATGGTCTTGTGTCGCGAAGTCTGGCCGCGAATCAATTCCACCTTGCCGCGCGAACAATCCAGTTTGTCCGCCAGAAATTCCACGAGCGCCTAGTTGGCCGCCGCGTCCACGGGCGGCGCGGTGACCTTGATTTTTAATTCGTCACCAAGCGGCACGCCAATTTCATTGGCCGAAGCGCGCGGCTGGAGCTTCACGGAAAGCAAAGTGCCGCCGGACGTTTCGCGGAGAAAGCTGGCCGGCGGCACGGAGCAAAAGCGGGACGATTATTTATCTTCGGGATTGATGACCTTGAAGGCCAGGGCGGCGAGCGCGGCTCCGGCAAAGTCGCCGACGAGATAGACCCAAAAGTTGGCGATTTTTTCGCGGTGCATCACGGTAATGCCGGTGGCGATGGCGGGATTGAACGCGCCTCCGGAAATGCCACCGAGCGCAAACGCCATCACGACCACCGTGAAACCGATGGCGAGGCCGTAATTGGAATTGCCCGCCGTGGCCTTGGCCGTGGCGACGTTCAGCACGACGTAGCACAGCGCGAACGTGCCGATGAATTCAGCGATCAGCGCGGGAACAATTTTGATTTCCTGCGGCGTCACGGTGGGATTGTCCTTCAAATACAGCACGACAAACGACGCGGCGAACGCGCCGAGGATTTGCGAAAGCCAGTAAAACGGAACGTCCGCCGTGGCACAGCGCCCGCGCAGCCACACGGCCAGCGTGACGGCGGGATTGTAATGTCCGCCGGAAACATGGCCGCCGGCGTAAACCAAAACCATCAGGACCGAGCCAATGGCGAGCGGTGCGAGGCTGCCGATGCCGGGGTCAATGACCACCATGCCCACGGTGATCACGAACAAAAACTGGCCGATGAATTCAACGAGATATTTTTTCATAAAGTTGGATTGAATTGCCTCAAATGCGCGGTGAGGCTATGCAAAAGCGTGATTGCTTGCCAATGAAAAAATCGGGTAAAAATTCGGTGATCCGTTTGGCGCAATCACCCAACGGCCAGCAGTTCCACTTCAAAAATCAGCGTGGCGTTCGGCGGGATGGCGCCGGGATAACCGGCGCGGCCGTAGGCGAGTTCCGGCGGGATGGTGAGCTTCACCTTGTCGCCGATTTTCATGGTGGCCACGCCCAGATCCCAGCCGGCAATGACCTGGCCCGCGCCGAGCACAAACGCGAACGGCTCGTCGCGGTCCATGGAGCTGTCGAACTTTTTGCCGTCCATGAAGGTGCCGGTGTAGTGGACGGTCACGGAGTCGCCCTTTTTCGGGGCCGCGCCGTTGCCGGCCGTCAGTTTTTCAATCTTCAGATCAGGATTTGCCATGCGGGATTTTTGCCGTGATGTGCCGGCGCGTCAATAAAGCTTTGCATCGGGGAAATAAAAAAGCACGGGCCGAAGCCCGCGCTTGAAGTTTTAAGTTCTTAATTAAGCGTTGTAAGTGCTGCTGCTGGTCGTGCCGCCCCGGCCGGTCCAGTTGGTGTGGAAGAATTCCCCGCGCGGTTTGTCCACGCGCTCGTAGGTGTGCGCGCCAAAATAATCCCGCTGTGCCTGCAACAGGTTCGCCGGCAAGACGGCGCTGCGATATTGGTCGTAAAATGCCAGCGCCGTGCTGAACGCCGGCGTGGGAATGCCTTTCTTCGCCGCCGTGACGACGATGTTACGCCAGCCTTTTTGCGAGCGCTTGATCTCGCCCCGGAAATAATCATCCAGCAGCAAATTCGTGAGCTTCGGATTGTTGTCGTAGGCTTCCTTGATCTTGCCGAGGAAGCGCGAGCGGATAATGCAGCCGCCGCGCCACATCAGCGCGATGCCGCCGTAATTAAGATTCCATTTATATTCCGCTGCCGCCGCGCGCATCAGCATGTAGCCCTGCGCGTAGCTGATAATCTTCGAGGCATAAAGCGCGCTCATGATGTCGTTGATGAACGCCTTTTTCCTTTCTGGATTGGCCGCGATGCTCGTGAGCGCCGGGCGCGGGCCTTTCAATTTGCGCGCCGCCTTGACGCGTTCATCTTTCAACGCTGAGACGCAGCGCGCATAAACCGCTTCGGCCATCAGCGTGATCGGGATGCCCATGTCGAGCGAATTGATGACCGTCCATTTGCCGGTGCCTTTCTGGCCGGCGGTGTCAAGAATCTTGTCCACCAGCGGCGTGCCGTCTTCATTTTTGAACGCCATGATGTCGCGGGAAATTTCGATGAGATATGAATCCAATTCGCCTTTGTTCCATTCGGCAAACACCTCGTGGATTTCCTGCGCCGACAAGCCAAGGCCGTTTTTTAAAATATTGTAGGCCTCGCCGATCAACTGCATGTCGCCGTATTCGATGCCGTTATGAACCATCTTTACATAATGGCCCGCTCCGCCTTCGCCGACCCAGTCGCAGCACGGCACATTGCCTTCGACTTTCGCAGAGACGCCCTGGAAAATTTCCTTCACGAACGGCCACGCCTTGGGCGAGCCGCCGGGCATGATGGAAGGGCCGTTGCGCGCGCCTTCTTCGCCGCCGCTCACGCCGGTGCCAATGTAAAGCAGCCCTTTCGACTCGCAGTATTTCACGCGGCGGTTCGTGTCGTCGAACAGCGAGTTGCCGCCGTCAATGATGATGTCGCCCGCTTCGAGATGCGGCAGCAGCTGCTCGATGAATTCGTCCACGGGCTTGCCGGCCTTGACGAGCATCATCACGCGGCGCGGTTTTTTGAGCTTGGAAACCAGTTCCGCGATGGAATGCGCGCCGAGCACTTTCGTGCCCTTCGCCTCGTTCGCGAGAAAATGATCCACCTTCTCGGTGGTGCGGTTGTAGGCCACGACGACGAAGCCGTGGTCATTCATGTTGAGAATCAAATTCTGACCCATCACGGCCAGACCGATCAATCCGATGTCACCTTGAGGTTCCATAATTTTTTATTTGGTTAAATGGTTAAATTCAAGCTGGCACGATACAAAAGCCACATATTCGCGCCAGCAGTTTCTTGCCAAATCAAATCCAGTTTTTGCGAAATCAAACACCGTCACGCGTGGTTGCCCAGTTGCAGCCGCGTGTCCGTTTCCAGCAATGTCTTCAGATTCGGCCAGTTCGCGGTGTTCATGTCGTTGAACGCATTCAAATAAACGGCCACCGTTTCGTGCGGATATTTGGCCAGCAGGATTTCCACGGCGGATTTTAATTTTGCATCGTCCACCGCCGTCGGCAGATCCTCCACGACGCCGTTTTCATTGGGGATTTCCAGCGCGTTCATGAAATCCGCCAGGATCGCCCCGTGTTTTTTGACCAGCCAGGCGCGGATGAAAGTCGCGGCAGCACCGTCCAAGTTTGGCTTGGTCAGCGCAGAGAGCATGGCGGTATGGCGCGCATCGCGCGGCTGGCGCTCCAGAAAAACCGGCCGCACATGCTTCGCCTCGGCGACGGCGGCGAGCGTGGTTTTGTAGGCCGGCTTGTCCGATTCGAAGATGAAGGACAAAATGTCTTTCGCCAGCGCGGGCGACATAAAACCGAGGAGTTCGTGGGATTTTAACATCGGGAAAGTTTTTAATTTTTAGTTTTAATTTGTTGAGTTAAGCAATCGTCGTGACGGAAATCTTGTTATTCTGCGCCAGATCTTCGCAGGCTTCGCGTTCGAGCAAAAGTGATTTGCCGGATTCCAGCGCGAGGACGGAAATTTTTGCGGCAACGCAGGTCTCAAAGGTTTTCGCGCCGATGCACGGGATGTCGAAGCGCATGTCGTGATTCACCTTGGCGACCTTTACGGCGACCGCGCCGCCGTCCTTGCCGGCGAGCTCGCCGCCGCGCGCAAGGCATTTGTCCGTGCCTTCAAAACCTTCGACGGCCAGCACCGTGCCGTTTTTGACGACGACGAGCTGCCCGATTTCCAGCCGCGAAACTTCCTTGCCGATGCGGTAGCCAAATTCCACGTCCGCCTTTTGCGCGGCGGAAAGTTTGGGGCCGAGCGCAAAGCCGGTCTGCGGCATCAGCGGCGCAAGCCACGGCGTCGCCTCGATGAGTTCCACGCCGTCCTTTTTTAATTCGTCCGCGATCGCGCCAAAAATCGTGTGGGCGTTTTTTTCCTTCAAGCGCAGCAGCACGCCCATCGCGCGCAAATCCGGGCGCAGGTCGAAAAGGTTTTTTGGCGCGAGCTGGCCGGCCATGACGCAGTGCTTCACACCGCGGTCGGTGAAGGTGGAGATCATTTTTCCCAGCTGGCCAATCTTGAGCCAGACGATGTCGTCCACCAGCCTCGCGAGTTCGGGGTCGGTTTCGCCCTCGGCGGCGCAGGCGACAATGCGGCGGACGCCGGCGGCGCGGGCCAGACGCGCAAATTCCAACGGCAGCGTGCGGCTGCCGGCGATGAGGCCAATGGATTCGGGCGCAAGATTCATGCGAAATGGGCGGACAGCTTAACCATTCGCCGGCGGGAATCCAGCCGCGAATTGCTGTCCACATTTTGGCAGGCGTGTCTATTTATGATGAGGCCGGGCATTCAACCCCTTGCGTTTTCTGATAAACCAGTTTGGCAAGCCTTTTGCTTTAGTCGCATCGAATGTCATCCTTAGAAAACATTTACCTGAAAATGTCGCCAACGCTGGAACCAGCGGCCTTGGCGGGCCTGCACCACGAAGCGTCGCATTCCGACAGCCAGAAACAGGTTGGCCGCGACGTGGCGCACGAACTCAACAACATCTTCACCATCATCCGCGGCTATGCCGACCGGATGCTCATCAAGCACGGAGAAAATCCGTCCCTGCGCCCGGAACTGCTTTTGATCACCGAAAACGTCAAGCGCGCCGAGTCGCTGGTGCGGCATTCCACTTATCCGCGGTCACGTCCGACCATTTCCGCCACCGTCCAGCCGGCGGCCTGAACCCATCTTCCGTTCCGTTTCGCTTTGACGCTATGCGATTCCTCGCGTAGCGTATCCATTCATTTTTAACCAAAGCATTGAAGGATTGATGTGAATTTTTTCAGAAAGTTGTTTCCGTCGAAAAACGACCGGGATGTGAAGAAAATCCGGCCGGTGGCGGACCGGATTAATGCCCTCGAGGCCGGCCTGAAGACCCTGTCCGACGACGATTTGCGCGCCAAGACCGCCGCGTGGAAGGCGGAGCTTTCCCAGATCGCGGACAATGCGGAACTCGCCCGCAAGCTGGAGGAAATTCTGCCGGAAGCCTTCGCCGTGGTGAAAAACGCCTGCCGCCGCCTGTGCGGCACGGACGTGATCGTGCGCGAGCGGCCCATCCGCTGGGAAATGGTGCCGTTCGACGTGCAGCTCATCGGCGGTTATTCCCTGCACACCGGCCACATCGCGGAAATGGCCACCGGCGAGGGCAAGACGCTGGTGAGCACGATGCCGGTTTATCTGAATGCGCTCACCGGCCGCGGCGTCCACGTCGTGACGGTGAATGATTATCTCGCCGCCCGCGACGCGGAATGGATGGGCGCGGTCTATAAGTTTCTCGGCCTGACGGTCGGCGTGATCCTGCACGACCAGTCGCCGAAAGTCCGCCGCGAGCAGTATTTTTGCGACATCACCTACGGCACGAATTCGGAATTCGGCTTCGATTACCTGCGCGACAACGGCATGGCGCTCCGCAAGGAGGAGCAGGTGCAGCGCGGCCATTATTTCGCCATCGTGGACGAGGTGGATTCCATTCTCATTGATGAAGCGCGCACGCCGCTCATCATCAGCGGCCCGGCGGTGCACACGTTTGACGAGCAATACGCCCAGTGGAAGCCGACCGTGGACGGCCTGGTTCGCGCGCAGCAGCAGTTGTGCAGCCGTTTCCTGAAGGAAGCCGAGGAGCTGCTCAAGAAACTGCATCCGACCGACGGTTCAAATGTGACGGACGCGCAGGCATTGGAACATCAAATCGGCCTGCTGCTCTTCCGCGTGAAGACCGGCCAGCCGCGCGCCGAGGCGTTGATGAAAATTTTGGAGATTCCCGAAAACGCCGGCATGATGAACCGCGCGGAACTGGAACTGCACAAGGACCAGAAGAAGGTGGATTTGTATCGCGAGAAAGAGGAGCTGCTCTTCGCGATGGACGAAAAAAGCCATGAGGCGGACTTGACCGAGAAGGGACGCAGTTTCATTAGCCCGCAGGATCCGGACGCGTTTGTGCTGCCGGATTTGACGACGATGCTGCATGACGTGGACGCCGGCGGCGAAACCGACGCGCGGAAACGGCTGGAGATGAAGGCGAAAATCCAGTCCGATTTTGAAGGCAAGGCGCAGAAGATCCACGCGATCTCGCAATTGCTCAAGGCGTATTCGCTTTATCAGATTGACGTGGAATATGTGGTGCAGGACAACAAGGTCATCATCGTGGACCAGCACACCGGGCGGCTGATGGCCGGCCGTCGCTGGAGCGATGGCTTGCACCAGGCCGTCGAGGCAAAGGAAGGCGTGACCATCGAGCGCGAGACGCAGACGCTCGCGACGATCACGATCCAAAATTATTTCCGGCTTTACGAAAAGCTCGCCGGCATGACCGGTACGGCGGAGACCGAGGCGTCGGAATTTTTCGACATCTACAAGCTCGGTGTGATGACGATTCCCACGAACAAGCCGAACATCCGCAAGGACTCCGACGATTCCGTCTATAAAACCCGGCGCGAAAAATTCAACGCCGTGGTGAAGGAGATCAAGGAATTGCACACGCAGGGCCGGCCGGCGCTGGTCGGCACCGTATCCGTCGAGTCCAGCGAAATGCTGTCGCGGATGCTCAAGAAGGAAGGGCTGATCCACTCCGTTCTCAACGCAAAATATCACCAGCAGGAAGCGGAAATTGTCGCCCGCGCCGGCCAGCGCGGCGCCATCACCATCGCCACGAACATGGCGGGCCGCGGCACGGACATCAAGCTGGGTGAAGGCGTCGCGGCGGTCGGCGGCCTGCACGTGCTCGGCACGGAGCGCCACGAATCGCGGCGCATTGACCGGCAGTTGCGCGGCCGCTGCTCGCGCCAGGGCGATCCGGGTTCGTCGCACTTTTTCATTTCGCTCGAAGACGATTTGATGCGCCTGTTCGGCAGCGACCGTATTGTGAAATTGATGGAGCGCATGGGCCTCGAAGAAGGCGAGGAGCTCAAGCACGGTTTGCTCAACCGCTCCATCCAGCAGGCGCAGAAGCGCGTCGAGGGCCACAACTTCCAGCAGCGCAAACGCACTCTGGAATATGACGACGTGATGAACAAGCAGCGCGAGGTCATTTACGGCTTCCGCAACGAAATCATCAACAGCGACGACGTGCGCGACCGGCTCATGGACATCATCGAGGAAGTGGTGATCCTCAAGATCGAGGAATTCACTTCCACCGCCGACGCGGCCGAGTGGCAGGTGCGGGCGCTCGCCGACTGGGTGAACCTGAATTTCCCGCTCGGCCTGCCGGAGGCGGAAATCCTCAAGGCCGCCGCCGATGCCAAGGAGGAGCCGGTGGCCGGCTCGATTTATGAAGGCCTGAGCCCCGCACAGTTTGCCGTCTGCAGTTTCATCAGCGACAGCATCCGCAAGGCTTACGAGCTCAAGGTGAGTTTCGAGGAGCCGGAGAAGCTGGCGACCGTCGAGCGCTACACAATCCTGCAGGCGATTGACAAATTATGGCAGGAACATCTTTACGAGATGGACAGCCTGCGCCACAGCATCGGCCTGCGCGCCCACGGCCAGCGCGATCCGCTGCTCGAATACAAGGCCGAGGCGTTCAAGATTTTCGACGAGCTGATGGTAAATGTGAAATCGGAGATCTGCCACAACGTCTTCCGCAGCGCGTCCAGCCTGATGGCGTTTGAAAATTTCCTGCGCAACGCGCCGCAGCAAACCCTGCATACGAACACCAGCGCGTTTGGCGGCACCAGCACCGGCACCGCCGCCGGCGCCGGACAGGCCAAGGCCAGCGACGTGGTCAGCGAAGCGGCACAGGCGGCGGAGGCGCAGGCGAAAGCCAAGCCCGTCCGCACCGGCCCGAAAGTCGGCCGCAACGACCCGTGCCCCTGCGGCAGCGGCAAGAAATATAAAAATTGCTGCGGCAAATAGCCGCGACGAATCGCACGCTTGTTTTTTGGCACGGTTCGATTCATCCTGCCGCGAAGGAATTTATTGATGTATCGCATTGGCATTGATCTCGGCGGCACAAAAATCGAAGGCGTTGTCCTTGACGCGGACGGCCGCGAAATCACCCGCAAACGCATTCCCACGGAGCGCGAGCATGGCTACCAGCACATTCTCAACCGGCTGAAATCCATGCACGACGACCTCGTCGCCGTCGTGCCCGGCCAGCCGACGACCTTCGGCATCGGCACGCCCGGCGCGCTGTCGCCGCGCACCGGCCTCCTGAAAAATTCCAACACCGTCTGCATGAACGGCCAGCATGTGAAAGCCGACTTGGAAAAGCTCATCGGCCGGAAGATCGAAATCCAGAACGACGCGAATTGTTTTGCCATGGCCGAGGCGCTGCTCGGCGCCGGCAAAGGAAAAAAATTGGTGTTCGGCGTCATCATGGGCACCGGCTGCGGCGGCGGCATCGTTTACAAAGGCGAAGTCTTCACCGGCGCGCAGGCCATCGCCGGCGAATGGGGCCACATGTGTATTGATCCCGGCGGCCCGCTTTGCTACTGCGGTCAGAAGGGCTGCATCGAGACCTTCATCAGCGGCGGCGGACTGGAAAAGCGCTACGCGGAAAAATTTGGCGTAAAAAAACCGCTGAAAGAAATCGAAAAGGAATTTTACGCCGGCGAGCCGCAGGCGGTTGAATTCATGAACTGGTTCTTCGACCGTTTTGGCCGCGCAATGGCCAACCTCATTGACATTCTCGACCCCGACATCGTGGTCATTGGCGGCGGGGTTTCAAATTTCAAGGCGCTTTACACCGAAGGCGTGGCGCAGGTGCGCAAGTATGTTTTCACCGACGAACTGGAGACGCCGATTGTGAAGCACCAGCTCGGCGATTCCGCCGGTGTTTTCGGCGCGGCGCTGGTGGGCGTTTGACGTGTTGACTCACGGATAAAGGTTGCTGGAGGCATTAGTCAGTAGTGACAACGTGCCTCAAGTTGGAGGTTGCTGCGGGCAGTGAAGAACAAGCGCAGTTTTTGTTCAAGGTGAACGGATTGAGCCGGGCGTGTTCGGCCCGCAACCGCGCCTTGGCCTTCTGGCTGACGTGCGGGCTGGCCAGCAACCGGGCATACGGGGTCTGTGGGGTTTCACAATGGCGGACGGTCTTGCTGCCACGTTTGTCCCGGCTGCGGAGCTTCAAGCTGGGGCGGAAGTGGTTTTGGAACTGACCCCATTCCTGGGCATAGATCTGGTTCATCAGCGGCACCAGTGCGACACGATCGAACCGATCATGGCTGGGCGTGGTGGTGTCGGGCGGGCCGCCCCGGGTGGGAATGCGGTGGCGCAGCAACGTGCCGGGCCTGGTAGCCGAAAGTCGCCGGCCGGGGATGACGCCGCCGCACCGGCCGCAGCAGCCGGTCAATCTGCGCGGCGCTGATGGCCAGCAGCAATTGGCGTGTTTGCGAGTCGAGCGGGCCATAAGTTTGTTCATAGCAGCCCAGCCATTCGGGCAGCGCGGCTTTCAACAGCTTTGAGCAGACTTGGCCGCTGGCCAGCCCGCACGTCGTTTTCCTAGCAGTGGCGGAGGCCGTTGATGCCGCATTTTCAGACAAAAATCGTCTGGTCGCGGCCCGGCCCGACGGAAGCAATATACAGATTTGCATTCGTCAGCTCCGCGATGGCCTTCAAATAGGCACGCGCCTTCGGCGGCAGTTGCTTGAAGGTTTTGCATTTGTCCGTCGGCGTGCGCCAGCCCTCGAACTCGACATAGACCGGTTCGCACTCGGCCAGCACCTGCGCGTCGTTCGGCATGTAATCGTATTGTGTCTTGCCGTGGCGATACGCGACGCAGACCTTGATGTTCTCCACCGTATCGAGGCCGTCGAGATTCGTGATGGCGAGGTCGTCAATGCCATTGACCATCGTCGCGTGGCGCGTGGCGACGGAATCAAACCAGCCGCAGCGCCGCGCGCGGCCGGTCGTCGCGCCGAATTCGCGGCCCATGCCATGCAGCAGGTCGGAAATCTCGGCGTTCTCCGTCGGCAACGGCCCTTCGCCGACGCGCGTGGTGTAGGCCTTCATCACGCCGACGACGCGGTCCATGCGATGCGGCGGCACACCGGAACCGGTGCAGGCACCGCCCGCCGTGGTGTTCGACGAGGTGACGAACGGATAGGTGCCGTGGTCTATGTCGAGAAAAGTCCCCTGCGCGCCTTCAAACAAAATCTCCGCGCCGTGGCGAATCTGTTCGTGCAGCAGCACGACGGTGTTTTGCACGAACGGCTTGAGATATTGGCCGGCCTTGTTGTATTCCGCGAAAACCTGTTTGAAGGAAAGCGGTTTCGCGCCGAGGGACTTGAGAACGATGTTGTTCTCCTTGATGCGCGCGGAAAGTTTCGCTTCCAGTTTAACCGGATCAATCAGATCGTTCACGCGCAAGCCGACGCGCGCGGCCTTGTCGCCGTAAGCCGGGCCGATGCCGCGCTTCGTCGTGCCAATCTTGTTCTTGCCCTTGAGCACTTCGCGCGCGCCGTCCAGCTCGCGGTGATAGGGAAACACCACGTGCGCCGTCTCGCTCAGCACAAAATTCTTCGGCGTGACGCTGACGCCGTTTTTCTTCAGCCCTTCCATCTCGCTGACCAGGCCGATGGGGTCGAGCACTACGCCGTTGCCGATGACGCACAGCTTGTTCTTGCGCAGGATGCCGGACGGGACGAGGTGCAGGACGGTCTTCCTGCCCTTGACGATGACGGTGTGGCCGGCGTTGTTGCCGCCGGCGTAACGGACGACGACCTGCGCCTTCTCCGTGAGCACGTCAATAATTTTGCCTTTGCCTTCGTCGCCCCACTGGGCGCCGACGAGAATTGTGTTCGACATAAATTTTTCGAAAGCCGCGCCGGACAATGCCAATAAAAATCCCCGGACGGAAATCCGGGGCAAAGCGGCGGGGTCTTTGCCGGAAGAAGCTAGGAAACTGCGGCGGACGTGTCAATTAAATCAACTGACGGCGCGAATCAAAAGTCGGACCAAGCGTCGCCGCGTATTTGCGCGTGAGCGCCGAAAGCTCGGCGACGACTGGCCGGTATTTTTCGTCGTTCGCCAGATTTTTCATTTCAAGCGGGTCGGCGTGCGGGTCGAACAGCATCGCGCCGTTTATGCCATCCTTGCCGAATTCTGCGTAGCGCCATTGTTCCGTGCGAACCGCGACTCCGTGCAGGGTTTTACCATCCTCGCTCCAGACGCTGAAGCCCGGCTTGTCCCAGCCGGCCGCTGGATTTTTCAGCAGCGGCGCAAGGCTGGCGCCTTCAATTTCATTTTGCCTTGGCAAACCGCAGAGTTCCACCAGCGTCGGATAAAGGTCAAGTGACTCGACAATGCGCAAACAAGGCTGACCGTTGCCGTCCACGCCCGGCGCGGAAATAATCAGCGGCACGCGCGTGCCCATTTCAAACAGCGAGCTGGCCTTCGACCATTTGCCCTTTTCACCAAGCTGGTAGCCATGGTCGGCCAAAAAAACAACGATGGTGTTTTCGCTCAAGCCAAGCTGGTCAAGTTCGGCCAGAACGCGGCCGATGTTCCAATCCACCCACGAAATCGAGGCGAGATAGGCGCGGATGACTTCCTTGGCCTCGGCCTCGCTCGCGCCACGGCCGATGAACAAATCGGCGTTGCGCTTGCGGATGGCCGCGCTCGGAAATCCCGGCGGCACGGTCGGCCACGCGGCGAAATCCGGCGTCAGCTTAATTTTATCAACGTCATACAGATCGAAAAATCTCTGCGGCGCGGTGGGCGGGCTGTGCGGTTTCACAAATCCGCAGGCGATGAAAAATGGCTGGTCCTTGAATTTACGGAGATTCGCAATCGTGCGGTCGGCGGTGTGATAATCGCCGTGGCCCTCGCCATTGCCATCAAGGACGACGATGCGGTCGGAATACGCCGAGCGTGCGTTGTCCGCCGGCAACGGTGGCAGCACGCCGTCTGGCTGCGGAATTTGGACGCGAGGAATTTCCAAGTTGTGTCCGATGGCCGGACCGCTGCCGTCGTCGGTCGGACCGCCTTGGTCGCTGGTGGCGTTCCAAGATTTGGCGTCGTCAATGCCGCCGTGATAAATTTTTCCGGCGCGGACGGTGACGTAGCCATTTTCCTTGAACAACTGCGGCAGCGTCGTCCAATCGGGATGCGCGACGCGAAAATCCGTGCGATTTCCAAACACGCTGGTCCTGGTAGGATTTCGTCCAGTGAGCAGCGACGCCCGCGAGGGATTGCACAGCGGAAACTGGCAGTAATTTCGGTCGAACCGCACGCCGGATCTGGCGAGCGCATCCAGGTTCGGCGTCTGCGCATGAAACCGGCTGCCGTAGCAGCCAAGTTCCACCCGCATGTCGTCCGCCATGAGAAACAGCACATTCGGCTTGCGCGTGGGTTTGGAATTTTCCGCCCGCAGAACGCCTTGCAGAGACGCGGCGGCGGCGGCACCAACAACCGTTCCCAAAAAGTTGCGGCGTGTCCAGCGATTTTCATTCGCAGGGTTCATGGTCAGAAATTTAGCAGCGGCGGCAACGATGGCAAGGCAGTAAGCCATCACCATTTCTGCCGATGCAACGGCATTTGCCTCCGGCGGAAAATAAAATTACCTTGGCAGCGTGAGCCAGCCGCCCATCACCGCCACCGGACACGGGTTTCATGTTTTGACGAAGCCCGTCGGGCCGATCTGCAATCTCGATTGCAAATACTGCTTCTATCTCGAGAAGGAAAAATTGTATCCCGGCGAAGAGAACTGGCGCATGAACGACGCGGTGCTGGAGGAATACATCCGCCAATACATCCGCAGCCAGTCGGGGCCGGAAATCAATTTCGCGTGGCAGGGCGGCGAGCCAACCCTGCTCGGCGTGGATTTTTTTCGCAAGGCCGTGGCGCTCCAGCAAAAGTTGGCGGATGGCAAAACCATCTTCAACGCGATCCAGACAAACGGCACGCTGCTGGACGACGCGTGGTGCGAATTTCTGGCGAAGAACAAATTTCTCGTCGGCCTTTCAATTGACGGACCGGCGGAACTTCACGACCGATACCGCGTGGACAAACGGCAGCAGCCGACGTTTGCCGCCGTCATGCGCGGACTTGAGCTGCTAAAGAAACATGGCGTGGAATTCAACACGCTCACCGTCGTCAACCGCGCGAATTCACAGTCGCCGCTGGAGGTTTATCATTTTCTCAAAAGCATCGGCAGCCAGTTTCTGCAGTTCATTCCGCTGGTCGAACGCGCGGCTCCGGCAGAAATGAAAACCGCCGGCTACGATTTTGCCGCGCCGCCGTTGCCAGGCGAAAACGAGGCTTCATCCGCCGTCACGCCGTGGAGCGTCGAAGCGGTGCAATACGGAAATTTTCTCTGCGCCATTTTCGACGAGTGGATCCGGCACGATGTCGGGAAAACCTTTGTGCAGTTGTTCGAAGTCGCGCTGGGCAACTGGATGGGGCTTGGCTCGTCGCTGTGCGTCTTCGCCGAGAAATGCGGCACCGCGCTGGCCATCGAGCACAACGGCGACATTTACAGCTGCGACCATTACGTTTATCCGCGCCACCGTCTCGGCAACGTGATGAACCACAGCCTCGGCGCGATGGTGAACTCGCCGCAGCAGATCAAATTTGGCGGCGACAAATCGGATTCGCTCCCCAAATTCTGCTGCGAGTGCGAAGTGCGCTTCGCCTGCAACGGCGAATGCCCGAAGCATCGTTTCATCAGAACGCCGGACGGCGAGGCGGGGTTGAACTATCTCTGCGCCGCCTACAAAAAAATTTTCAACCACATCAACCCGCACATGAAAACGATGGCTCGCCTGCTCCAAAATGACGAGGCGCCGGCGCGCATCATGGGACTGCTGGCGGAACAATAAATCAACGCCGCCGAAAAAAACGATTGCCGTTTTTTTGCAGCCGACTAGCCTGCCGCCATGCGCGAAGCTTCACTCGATTTTCTCCGAACCCTCGTCAACACGCCCAGCCCCACCGGCCACGAGACGCGCGGCCAGCGCGTCTGGCTGGATTACGCCGGCCAGTTCGCCGACGAGACTTTTTTCGACGCCTACGGCAACTGCGTCGCGGTGCTGAACAAGGGTGCTTCGCCGCGCATCATGCTCGCCGCCCACGCGGACGAAATCGCGATGGCGGTGAATTACATTGATGACAACGGTTTTATTTACGTTCAAAAAATGGGCGGCATTGACGCGGCCATCACCAAGGCGCAGCGCGTCGTCATCCACACGCGCGGCGGCGCGGTCAAGGGCGTCGTCGGCAACGTCGCGCCGCATCTGACGAAGCAGGACGGCGATGCCAAGCCGCCGAAGATTCACGACCTGTTCATTGACATCGGCGTGGGCAGCCGCAAGGAGGCGGAGAAAATTGTCCGCATCGGCGACCCGATCACGCTGGCGGATGAATTTGACATTTTGCGCGGCGACCTCGCGGTGGCGCGGGCGTTTGATAACCGCATTGGAACCTTTGCCGTGGCGGAAACGCTGCGGCTCTTGAAAGAATCCAAGGTGAAATTGAATGCGGAAATCTGCGCCGTCTCGAATGTGCAGGAGGAAGTCGGCCTGCTCGGCGCGCGGCAGATTGCGTATTCGCTCAAACCGGACATCGCCCTCGTGGTGGACGTGACGCACGCGACGGATTATCCGACCGTGAGCAAGACGCAGCACGGTGACACGCGTATCGGCAAAGGGCCGGCCATCACGCACGGCGGCTGCAACCATCCCAGCGTGGTCGCCCGGCTGGAGGAAGTCGCGGCGAAGAAAAAAATCCCGCTGCAGCACGAAGCGATGTCCAACTCAAGCGGCACGGACACGGATGTGATTTTCTGGACGCGTGGCGGCATCGCCAGCGCGCTGATCAGTTTGCCAAACCGCTACATGCACTCGCCGGTCGAGGTGGTGAGCCTGAAAGATTTGGAGCTGATCCCGCAATTGATGGCTGCATTCGTGCAATCCCTCAAAAAGGGCGAAGAGTTCAAGGTGAAGATTTGAAGTGCGGCGGATGGTTTGACAACCAGCGCTGGCTTCAGCGTAATTTCATTTTTCTCTCAAAGGCCGCCAGCGTTTCCGGGCTGACGTGATGCTCAATGCCCTCGGCATCCAGCTCCGCCACTTTTTCCGGAACACCCAGAGACCGCAGAAACGCCGTCACCGTCTCATGCCGCCGCTTGCACTCGGCCGCCAGCTTGTGGCCGGTTTCAGTCAGAAAAATCGCCCGGTAGGGCTTAGTGTTCACGAACCCGACCTTCTGCAGCCGCGCCAGCGTGCGGTTGACCGTCACATGGGTCACGCCCAGCCGCCGCGCCAGGTCCACCACCCGCGCCTCGCCCTGCGCCGCCGACAAATCCGCAATCGCCTCGACGTAATCCTGCGCCGTCTCCAGCGCGCGGTCGCGGCGCGAGCGGCGGAAGGTTTCGGCCGGCTGCGTCGCCCGGTGGGCGGCGGCCGGTGGTTTGCGGGTGGAGCGCGTCATATTTTGTAAAATGAAGCAAACGGCGGTTTTTTAGTCGAGGTTTTATTTTGTAGATAAAGCTGCATTCCGGTTGACAGCCCGGCCACCGATTTGTATCGTCAGCTACATTTTTCTATTTGTGATACAAACCGAGCTGATAAAAACGACCGCCGCCGGCCTTTTTCTTTTACCGGCGGCGCTGGGCGTGTGGGCGCAGGACACCAATTCCATTCCGCCGGACAAGAGCAGCTACAACCTTTTCAATCCGGTGCCGGAAAATCTGATGCGCGATTTGAGTCCCGACCGGCCGGACGTGACGGAGTCGCCTTACACGGTGGACGCCGGCCATTACCAGTTGGAAATGGATTTTGCCAATTTCACCTACGACCAGACGGGCGGCACGACCACGAAGGCCTGGGACGTCGGTGATTTCAACTTCAAAGCCGGATTGTTCAACCAGGTGGATGTCCAACTCGTTTATGACAATTACCTGAATGTGCATACGCAAGACAGTTCAGGCAAATTAACCACGCAGTCGGGCTTCGGCGATTTCACCACGCGGTTGAAAATAAATTTGTGGGGCGATGACGGCGGGACGACGGCCTTTGCGCTGCTGCCTTATGTCACATTTCCGACAAGCATGGATGGCCTGGGAAACAACGCGGTCGAGGGCGGCGTGATTTTTCCGCTGGCGGTGAGCCTGCCGCATGATTTCAATCTGAGTTTGGAAACCGCGGCCAGCTACATGAAAAATGATGACGACGGCGGCTACCATGAGGAATTCATCGCTTCCGCCAGCCTTGACCACCAGATCATCGGCAAGTTGAGCGGGTTTGTGGAATTTTTCAGCAATTTCACCACGGAAAGTCACTCCAGCTGGGTGGGAACCGTGGACACCGGCCTGGAATATCTGGTGACGAAAAATATCCAGCTTGATTGCGACTGCTACTTTGGCGTGACGCCGGCGGCGGCCGAATACAATCCGTTTTGCGGCATCACCATGAGATTTTGATCAATGAATAATCCTCTATGAGCCAAGACAACCACACATCCACGGACTTGAGTGAACCGGCGACGGCGGAGGTCGCCGTGGTTTCGCGCTCTGGCGCCATGTCGTTGGAAGGAATGCACAACAGCGTCAATGTGCCTGACAGCAAAGCCGGCTTCTGGAAGCAAATGACCGCCTACTTCGGTCCGGCGATTTTGGTCAGCGTGGCCTATATGGATCCGGGCAACTGGGGAACCGATCTGCAAGGCGGCGCGCAGTTCAAATACGGACTGCTTTGGGTCGTTGGTCTCGCCAGCCTGATGGCAATTTTTCTTCAGGTTATCGCCGCGCGGCTCGGCATCGCGACCGGGCGCGATCTGGCGCAATGCTGTTATGATTGGTATCCCAAATGGACGCGGGTGCCGAACTGGCTCATGGCGGAACTGGCGATCATCGCGTGCGATCTGGCCGAAGTTCTGGGCGGCGCGGTGGCGCTGCTCATGTTGTTCCACATCCCCATTTTTTGGGGCGTCATCATCACGGGCGTGGACGTGCTATTTCTGCTGGCGATGCAACGGTTCGGGATGCGGACCATTGAAGCCATCGTCCTGCTGCTGGTGGCGACCATCGGCTTTTGTTACTTCATCGAAATTTTCATCCTGCCGCAGACGCAGCCTAGCTTTCTTGAAATGGGCCGGGCGATGTTCACACCCACCTTGACTTCGGCCACCATGATTTATGTGGCAATTGGAATCATCGGCGCGACCGTCATGCCGCATGTGCTGTATCTGCACCCCGCCTTGGTGCAGAGCCGCAAATTCCAGAAGGACGATGAATCCATGCGAAAGGCGATCCGCTTCAACACCTATGACGTGGTCGCCAACCTGTCGGTGGCGTTCCTGATCAACGCCGCCATCCTGGTGCTGGCCGCGATCGTCTTTTACGGCAAGACCAGCGTCACCGCCGCTGGCGGACAAGTCGTCCAGTTCAATGACGACACCGACTGGATTCAAGCTGCCTATCTGACTTTGGCGCCGCTGCTGGGCAAGGCTGTCGCCGGCACGCTGTTCGCCGTCGCGCTGCTGGCCAGCGGGCAAAGCGCCACCATCGTCGGCACGCTGGCCGGACAGGTGGTGATGGAAGGCTTCATGCACTGGCGAATCAAGCCTTGGGTGCGGCGGCTCATCACCCGCTCGCTGGCCATCATTCCCACGGCCATCTATATCGGCATCCGTGGTGCCAACAACATCACCGATCTGATCGTCCTGAGTCAGGTGGTGCTGGCGTTGCAGCTTCCATTCGCGATGTTCCCGCTGCTGCATTTCGCCAGTTCACGCAAGCGGATGGGACAATGGCGGCTGGGCTGGTTTCTGCTCATCGCCGGCTGGGGCTCGGCGATACTCATCACGGCTTTCGACTTCTATGGTCTGCCGGATGCCGTGAAACAGGCTTGGCAGGTGATCAAAGGCGGATAAGCTAACAAAAGGCTGACCATGTATAAAACCATTCTCCTGACGTTGGACGGCACGCCGACCGACCGCGCCATCATCGAACACATCAAGCAACTGGCGAAACTCACGCAAGGTCGTGTCGTGCTGCTGCACGTGGCGGACGGCTGGGCGGCGCGAACTTTTGGACCGGACGCGGTCAGCCCCGAAATCACCGAAGACACCGCGTATTTGAACCGGGTCTGGGCGGAGTTTCAATCCGCCGGCATTCCCGCCGAGGCGGAACTGGCTTACGGCGAGCCGGGCGCGGAGATTGTCAAATGGGTTGAGAAAAAAGGCTGCGACCTCGTGGCCATGAGCACACACGGCCACGGTTTTCTCGGCGATTTGTTTCTGGGAAGCGCATCACGGCGCGTCAGTCACGGCATCCGCGTCCCCGTGCTCCTGCTCCGGGCAAAATGAATCAATTTGAAGTTACTGCGTGACCGGGCGGCTCACGTCCTTCAACCGCTCGCGCACCATGTCGGCGCGGATCAAATCGCGCTCCTCGGCTGAAAGCTTGTCGGAAACCTGCTTCTGCAAATGCGCCGGCTGCGTGGTCAAAAACAACTCATCCACCAGCGCGCGCTCCGTGCCGGGGAACGAACCGATGTCAATTCCCAGCCGCAAAAACGAAAGCTGGTTCATCGTTTCCTTCGAGGAAATGCAATGCGCATTGGCCAGAATGCCATAGGCCCGGCCAATGTGGTTGAACATGATCTTCTTTTTCTTTTCGAGCAGCGTCTGCCGGGCGTTCTGCTCATGCTCGATGATCTGCGACAGCACTTTCTCCAGCCGCTCGACGATGCCCGTCTCGCTTTCGCCCAGCGTCATCTGGTTGGAGACCTGGAAAACATTTCCCAGCGCCTCCGTGCCCTCGCCGTAAAGCCCGCGCACCGCAAGGCCGAGCTTGTTGACGGACTGGATGATCGGGTTGATCTGCTCCGCGAGAACCAGCCCCGGCAGATGCAGCATCGCGCTCACGCGGATGCCTGTGCCAAGATTCGTCGGACATGCGGTCAGGTAGCCAAGGTCGTCGTTGAAGGCGAAATTTAATTTTTTTTCCAAGGCGGAATCCAGCCGGTCAATGGCATTCCACGCCTCGCGGATCTGGAAACCGGGCCGCAGCGCCTGCATCCGCAAATGATCCTCCTCGTTGATCATCACGCAGAACGATTCCTCGCGGTTCAGCACAATGCCGCTGCCGACATTTTTCGCGGCGTGCTCGCGGCTGATGAGATGGCGCTCCACCAAAATCTGCTTGTCCAGCGCCGTCAGGTTGTCCATCGCCTCGGCAAAGGAATCCGCCATTTCCGGCAGCGCGCTCACCGCCGGCAAAATGGTCTCCAGGATTTTTACGCGCTCCGGCTTCTTCGCCCAGCCGGGAAACGCGGAGTCGCGCAGATTGCGCGCCAGCCGGACACGGCTGGACATGACGATGCGGTCATGCGGCCCATGCTGCTGCGCCGCCTGCGCCGGGGAAATTAGAAATTGATGAAGGTCTTTCATTTCGCCACCTTGATGGGACCCGCCCCGCTCAAGAACTTGATTTCATCGCGCAACGCCGCCGCCGTTTCAAAATCCTCCGTCTCGACCGCCTTGTTCAGCTTCTTTTGCAGCTGCTTGAGCCGGTCGCCCGTCTCGCGCGACTTGCGCAACGCTTCCGGCGCTTTGCCAGTGTGCCGCGTGCCCTTGTGCATCGTCTTGAGCAGCCCGGCCAGACCTTCGGCGAACGTCTGGTAACATTCCGGGCAGCCGAGCCGGCCGGACTTCTTGAAATCCGCCTGTGAAAATCCGCAGCGCGGGCATTTGATCTCCACCGCGCTTGCCGACGGATCCAGCTCCTGCGACGCGCCGAGGCCGAGCATCAGATCCGCATCCGGAACCAGAAAAGCCGTCGGATCATTGTCGAGACCCTTGGCTTTGGCACAGGCATCGCATAAATTTAAATCCTGCTTCTTGTTGTCCGAGGAAATTTTTGTGAGAAACAGCGTCGCCGCCTTTTCTTTGCAAACGGAACACATTTTAGGAACGCTCATACAATTCTATATCGGCTCGCCGGAGACTTTCGTCAAGGCGTGGTATTCCTCGGTGAGCTTGCGCGTGAGCGCGCCGGGCTGGCCGGAACCGATGACACGGCCGTCAATCTTGATCACCGGCATGATTTCCGCGCCGGTGCCGGTCAGGAAACATTCGTCCGCGTTGAACAAATCATAGCGCGTCAGGTTCGTCTCGGAAACTTTCACGCCGAGCTGCTCCGCCAGTTCCATCACCGTGCCGCGCGTGATGCCGTAAAGCGCACCTGCATGGTTCGGCGGCGTGAACAGCACGCGGTTTTTGATGATGAATAAATTGTCCGCCGTGCATTCAGACACAAAACCTTCGGCGTTCAACATCACGGCCTCTTCCACGCCCGCGTTGTTCGCCTCGATTTTGGCGAGAATGTTGTTCAGGTAATTCAGCGACTTGATGGCCGGGTTGACCGCGCTGTGCAGATTGCGCACGGTCGGCACGGTGACGATGTCCATGCCACGCGCGTATAGCTCCGCCGGATAGACTTGAATCTTGCCGGCGATGATGATGACGGACGGTTTTTTGCAACTGCGCGGATTCAAGCCGAGCGTGCCGATGCCGCGCGTGACAATGAGCCGGACGTAGCAGTCGCGCAATTTGTTCGCACGGATGGTTTCAACCGTGGCTTTCATCATCTGCGCCGGCGTCATCGGAATTTCCAAAAGGATCGCCTTGGCGGAATAATACAGGCGGTCAATATGTTCGTTCAATTTGAAGACGCGGCCGTTGTAGGCGCGGATGCCCTCGAACACGCCGTCGCCGTAAAGCAAGCCGTGGTCGAACACCGACACCTTAGCGTCGCGTTCGCTGCAATATTTTCCATCAATAAAAACTTTCATGCAAATGGGTGGTAACTTACGCGAAGCCATGAAACGAAGCAAACGTGAATTTCCGCGTGACAAGAGGGCTTCGGCTGCTATTATTCACGCCCTTTTGCGACCCTATGGTCTAGCGGTTAGGACACCTCCCTTTCACGGAGGTAGCCCGGGTTCGATTCCCGGTAGGGTCGCCATGACTTTCTCGGATTATGTCATTCATTATGAATGATTTAGCGAAATTCAACTCCCGCTGCGAAAACCAGCGGTTGTCATGTGAATGGCTATACCTACGTTGGGCGTCTCGAAGAGAAGTGCAACCTTGGGCTGTGGCAAACTTTTGCGGCTTTTGGACATCTTGGTCATGGTGGCGAAAAGATCAATTCATATTCAACAAAAACCGACAAAAAAGTTCATGCAAAAAAAATGGCTGCCACCAGCAATACCTCATCGCGCGCAACGCACAACGGATTGCGCAATGCACGGCCAAAACCGGCGAAGGAAATTCCCATCATGTCGCCGTCGATCAGTTGCACGCCGTCGCCGAAGTTCAAAGCGCACGCGCCGAAAAAGTGAACATGCAAATCGCCGATGAGTTCGACGCTGACTTCCCGCAAACCGGATCAATTGTTGGCCGAAGCCGCCTTCGAGGTGCTGGCCTACACCCTCCGCCGCTAGGCGAACCTATGCAGTCAGAGATGTTTTCAACAGAGCAATTGATTTGTTTAAGTTTGTCAGGTGGGGCTGAAAAGATCAGCCCTGCCCGTTTGAATCACGCGTTCTGACCTACGGATAGGTCAGGCGGTAGAACACCGAGCCGCTGGCCGGGTTGATGGTGATGTTGGTAGAGGTTATGTTTTGCGATCCGGAAATGCTGACCCAGTTGGTGCCGAGACCCACGTTCAAGCTGTTGGTCTGCATTTGCAACTTCCAGCCAAGGTGATCCGCCGGCCAGTCCAATTGGATTTGTCCGGCGCCAGTGACGAAGCCAATTACTGGCGGCGACGACGAGACCGGCTGGACGGATATCTGGCTCGAGTTGGCGCTTTCGCCAACCGGATTGACGCTGGATACCACATAATAATACTTCGTTCCATCCGCCAAGCCGGTGTCAGTAAACGCCGGCACAGTCAGTCCGCTGCCGATCACCGCGTACGGGCCGCCGTTGTTCGTCGAACGCTTTAGATTGTAAATGTCGGCATTGGTCGAGGCGTTCCATGTTAGTGTGGCCTGCGAATCCCCGGCAATACCAGCCAGCCCTGTGGGCGTATCCGGCGAAGGTGAAGACCAAGGGGTCGTGGTCACATTGTCAAACGTGGAAACGTCGAGCGTCGAGGTGGTGCGGGAACAAACCGCCAGGCCGGCATAATAGTTTGTGGCAATGGGAATGGTATTGGTGCCCACGGGAATCCACGCAACGCCGTTGGTGGAAACATAGCCGGTGAAGACATTATTGGTGCGCGTCAACATGAACCAGAGCGGCGCGGCAAAGGTCGTGGAAAGCTGCTGCCATTGCATGAAGGAACCGGTGCCGTAACGCATCGGAAACCGGGCCTCGGCCAGTTGCAGATCGAGGATCAGCCCCTGCACCTGTGAACTGGCATTGGTCGTTTCGCGCATCATGATGCCCACCTTGTCCAGCCCGCTGCCGGAAACTTGTTCCGCCGCCAGATGGCCAATGATGGCACCATTGTTGGTCACATTGACATAGGCGAAATTGAACGAATCCGCCGTGCCGCCGATATCCGAACCGGCGCCCGCCACCGTGAACGTGCCGAAGTTGTAGTTCCCGCTCCCGGCGGTCCCCACCGTGCCGACGTCCACATCAAACCACGGCGCTGGCAGACCCGCGCTGGCGACCGCTTGCATGGAATTATAATAGCTTTCGCCGTTCGCGTTCGTCCCGGAGACCACATAAAAATACGCCGCGCCCTTCGTCACGGTGGTGTCGGTATAGTTTGTTCCCGTCACATTGGCGATTCTGGTGTAAGGACCGCCGTTGTTGCCGGCACGTTTGACATTGTAGCCGGTCGCCCCTGAAGCCGCGCTCCAGTTCAGCGCTACGGACGGCGTTGGGGAGCCGGTCGCCATCAATGCCAACGGTGCCATCGGCACCGGATTGCTGTTCGTCGGGCTGCTCAGATACAAAACCACCGTGGATTCCGGCGCCACCATCACCGGCACCGTCATGATTTGTCCCGTGATCAGATTCGTTGCCGATGTGAATCCCGTCGGCGTCTGTAATTGATACGACTGACTCGCACTGCGATTGATGCCGATCAGATAGTTTCCATAGCGGCACGCCCAGAATAGCGCCTTGCCGCGAAACGGCTGGTCGTCCGTTGCGAGCGGATCACTTGCTGCCACCGGCAGATTCTCGCTCTGGTATGCCTGCAATGGGTCATCCGGCGGCACGTAAAAATTTTCCTCCGGTTTGTCCATCAGGTTCGGTCGCAGATAATAGGATCCGCTGAAGTTTATTTGCGGGCTGGTTTCCAGCACCCCATACCGGTCGAAATTGGTGGTGCTGTCGAAGAAGCGCCCGATGCCGTTCACACCGGTGCCGGTTTTCGCCTGCCAGTAGGCCGTCAGCCAAAGCCGCTCGCCGTTGTGCTTGATGGCGACGATTCCGTCTTCCTCGTCCGCCCAGGCGAAATCCGGCTGGCCGCTGGTCATCGGCAGACGCACGCCGCTGTCCGGTGCATTCGCCACCGTTTGATAATCAGCAAAGGCATTCAAGACGTCGCGCGAATCGATCTGGCCGCCAATGGTCGTATAATAGGCGCCGTCGAGGGTCAGATTGTTGAAGTACTCGTTGTCGGCCAGCATTTGCTTGGCATAGCCGATCGCGTTCGTGTCCAGCGTCGCTCCCGCCACCCGCATTCCCAGCGCCCACGCCAGGCGGTCACCGCAGGCCATTTGGTCGGCATATTCCGTGTCCGATTCGTCAGCCCCGCGCCAGGCCAGCAAACCGATGCCCTCCATGTCCTGATAATGGCTGCTCCCCACGACCTCCATGCTCGGCCGGCGGAAGTTCGCGCGGGCTTTCACCATCTTGATCGCCTGCGCCAAAAAAACCGGGTTTGTCGTCCATGAATAAAAATCCGCCCCGTAAAATTGCATCTCCCCGTAAGTCGAGCCCACATAACCCCATTCGCGCGTCAACCCTTTTGGGGTGACCATGAAATAATTCGTGCCATGAAGGTACGAATGGCCGCCGTTGATCAGGTCGCTGCCGAGCCACGGTGAGAGACCGATGGCTTGATACAAATATTGCTGCGCATTGGTCTCCGCGAACGCGTTCGTGTTGGCCAGGTCCAGCAGGCCGCGGTTTGCCCAATAGATGCTGGTGTCGGAGATCAGCCCCTGGTTGCTGAGGGCGTGGCCGTCACGATTCTCGCGCCCGTAATCGCGGCTCCCTTGCAGCATGGCGCCCCAGGCCGCACTGCGGGTGATCATCCCGCCCGCCCCATAGTTCTGGATCACATTCAAGCTCCCCTGCAATTGCGGCAGCAGCAGGTCAATCGCCCAGCCCAGGTTGCCAAAGCGTCCACCCCAGCCTTCGTTGCCACCGGCGGTCACGGCACTGCTGGGATTCGCAAAATAGTTCGAGGCGAAATAATCATTCGCTGCGATCACCGTGGTGATGATGGCGGGATTCGTGTAGCTCGTCGGAAAGTTGGATATCCAGTAGGCTTTGGCCAGTTGCATTACATCCGTCGTGGTGAAGTTCGTCACACTGGTGCTCAGGCGGCCGCTCAAATAACCGTTGATCCCGTTATAAAATGTCCCTCCCGGACTCATTATGCTCACCGTTGGCGAGGGCCGGATGGTCGTAACCGGCGACGTTCCCTGGACTTCCCCAACCGGATTTAAACACGGATCCGTGTGCGTATAGGCTTGGTAGATGCCGCGGCTGTTGGTGATCATGTTGAACTGATAATTGCCGCTGGGCGGACCGCCCGAGCCGAGGTCATAGATGCGTCCCGTCGGCTGGATCGTCAGCGTCAGGTTCGTCCGTCCCTGCGTCATCCACAACGGCAGCAGTGTCGTCGAATAGAAAAACCGTCCGGGCAGCGGGGGCTTGTAGGCGGCGGCGTTCAGGCAGATGTAATCTCCTTCATGACGGTAACCGATCTGGTAATTCGTCGTGACACCCGCCACAAAATTCGATGCCGCCACATAGAGGTAAAGCCGCCCCTGGTTGCCATCCTGATCATAAACCGTGCTCGAATCATCGCTGCCCCACAACTTGATCGTAAAATAATTCCGCCACACCGGATCCACCGCCATCGCGAACGTCAAGCTGCCGCCATTGATCACCGCCGGGTTGTTCGTCCCGCCGCACCGCGCCGTCTGCGCCGGGGAGATGCCCGCATTGGTGATGACAAAGGTGTTCGCCCCCGTAAAGGCATGGCCCGACTCAGACGCGCTGTTCCCAAAAACGATCGTGTCCAAGTAGGTCTGCGCTTGAACCGTGGCAAGATTCGCCAGCGCCAGGGTTGCCAGCCAGGAGACAAGTTTTTTTCTCACGATGGACATGTTACTGGGTCAGGTTAAATGCATGTTCGACCGGCGCAGCGGTTTTCACTTTCGGCTCCGCTGAACGGCCATATTGCCAGGCGACCACGGTGACTTTGACGGGAAATTTTGCGCGCGGCGGAAGCGGCGTGAATTTCAGAACATTGCCGTCAATTTCCGCCGGTCCTTCGCGGACAAAATAGCAAACCGACGTTCCGGCGTCAGAGGTGGCGTTTAGCGGCAAAGTTTTTATGCCGTCTTTCTGGTCGGGAATCACCGGGAAAGTGATGTGCTGCTCCGCGCCCTGTTTGTTGCGTGCCGGAACGAACATGTGCGCCTGCTGCACGGCCGGTTTGTATTCCGCGTCGCCCGGATGCGTGGCCGCGAACACCAGCTCGTAATCCCAGGCGTTGGATTTGAGCAGCGTCTCCTTCTGAAAACGGACGGCAAAGGTGTCCGCATCCAGCTTCTCCACCGGCCCGCAAATGGGGTCAATGGAAATGGCGCCGCCACTCGCGTGGCCGAGCGGCGCATTCGTCGGCAATTGCGTCCAGCCCGGCAGGCGCGAACTGCCCGGGGGGACGGAATCATAAAATGCGCCTGTCAGTTTGAACGTCACGCCATCCGCCTGCGGCTCGAATTTCAAATCCACCTGCAGATGCGTTTCTTTTTGCGGAACAAATTTTCCATCCTGCTGATAGCCGACCAGCTGCGGCTTCAAGCCGCGGGCGGCGGCTTCGTATTTCTCCGTTGCCTTCGCCAGTTCTTCATCAAAAAACCAGAAGGCCTGTTTTGGATCGCCTTGGTATTGATTGATTGGCGCGGCGGGCGCAGCTGGCGGTTGATCTCGCCGCCACTTGTCCACGAGCCAGCCGGTTTTGGTCGGATCAATCGGAATTAACTTTGGCGCAGAATCGCCGTCCCAATCCTTCGGCATCCGATATTGCACGGCTTTTTTGAGATAGAGCACCAAGTATTCCACCTTGACGCCGGTGGCGGCAAAATGCCCCTGCCCCGGATTGGCGAGCATGGAGAGCGGCATTTTCGGATGCTGTTGGCGCTCCCAGAGACCTTCACGCGACCAGTCGTTGGCAGCTTCGTATTCGCCCATGCTTTCGAGGCAGGGCACGAAGTCTATGATGCGGTCGCCCCAGATGTCCGGCGCCCAATCCTTGTTGCGGAAGTAAGGCCATTGTCCGCTTACGGACAGCGCGCAGAGCGTGCGCTGCGGATTCCACGCGGCGAAATAATACGGCCAGCTTGCGGCGGCGGAATGGCCCATCGGCACGACCGGCGCGAATTTCAATTCGGAATAACCGGATGCGTCGCCCAGATCATTCATCATCTGGTTGAAGGTGTCACCCGCGCCCTGGTCGAAGCGGAACAGATGGTCGAAAAATGGAGCCACCCACACCTCAGCAAAGCCCATTTCCGCCAAAGCCGCGCGGAACTCTGGATTTTCAAGGATGGAAATCTCCTCCATGTTGTGCTGCGCCACCACCACGCCGCGCACCTTTTCGCAGTTCGGTGGAATCCACAGCCACGCCCGCGCCGGGCCGTTCTCCGGCTTTTCACTTTTTACGGGCACCGACCATTGCCAGACCGCGCCGTTCACTGGCAAGATGGCAATACCCGTCAAAAAAAGGAAAGAAAGATATTTGAACAAACATGCAAGGAATCCTGATTTCATCCGGGAGATAATAATGGAGGATCGGGCGGCTGCCTTGAAGTCAATTTTCAACTTGCGAAGCCCGTCAAGGATGCACTGCTTCCATTGACTTTAGTTTCAAAAGATCTGCATCGCCAGCGCTGGCACTGGTCCAATCGGTGGTAACATTTTTGTTCAGCCAGCCAACATATTGCGCATGACCATCCGCAAAACCAAAGGTTGTCCCTTTGCCATGATACTCGGCAGGTATATTGTTGATGCCGGTCGAGGCAGGATCCGGACTAATTCCAAAACAACCGTCGTCAATCGTGCTTCGGTCTTCTTCAATAAAGACCATCGCATCCGTTGACCCTGGATGATTAATATCCGTTGACTTCTTGTTATCAATGTAGCCAGGATATGGAGTTGTAGTGTCAATGGCGCTTCCATTCATGAACTGATTCATGGAATAATCACGCGCCCTTGGATATGTGGTTCCGCCAAAGTTCACTGAAATAGTATCACCCGGACAACGATAGACCGCTACAGTTTTGATATAGGGAAACAGGGTTCCATTTTCAATGCCAGGGAACGAAGATGCATCAACCACTTGCGCAGGTGAGGCGGCGGCAGAATTGCTGACCCAATAGGTCGTTGGAAAACTATTGCGGTCATTGCTGATAAGTTGATCGTTGTTGTCGCCAGAATACATGACCCAGCCAAGCTGCAACTGTTTCACATTGCTGGTGCATTGTATCCGTTGAGCCTTCTTCTTGGCGCTGGCCAACGCCGGCAGAAGCAAAGCAGCCAGAATGGCGATGATGGCGATGACCACCAGCAATTCGATCAGCGTAAACGCACGCTTGGAATTTCGATTACTATTCATTTCGTTCAATTCAATGTATTCACTTTCGACACAAAACAACAAAACTTAATCTGACATCGCTAAAACGGGTGCCGCGAACTTCATCGCGGCACCCGTCGCCACTTAAACCCGGTTTACGGCTGGTAGAACAGGCGGTAGAACACCGCGCCGTTTGCCGGGCCGATCGGAATCACCTCGTTGGTCACGGAGGCTGAACCTGGCACTGTGACCCAGTTGGTGCCCAGACCGGTGCTCAACGAATTTGTCTGGGCCTGCAACTGCCAGCCCTGATGATCCGGCGGCCAGCTGAGATTCAGATTGCCGCTGGAAACCGAGAAGGTCACCGGCACCGAGTTGGTGGCGACTGTCACGGGCGGCAGATAGACGCTCTGGCCGGCGGCATAATCGGACGCGACCTGCGTGGAGGACAGGACGCCTTCATAAATGGCCAGATTATTGATCCAGCCCGCCAGCGGCGCATCACCGTTGCTCAACGAAACACCCAGCCAATCCACCGTGTCATTGACAAACGTGCTCAAGTAAGAATTGGTCGGCGAGCCGCTGGCGACGAGGGCGCCGTTGACGTAGAAGTTTAACACTCCGGCATTGGGCGCATAAACCGTCACAAACTGATACTCCACGCCATTGGTGAGGGGGGCAGTAGCTTCGAAATCACCCAATCCGAACGGATAGAAGTCCGCTTTGCCGGTGCCGGCGTAGGAAGCGAGCAATTGCAAACCGGATGTTGCCGTTCCGCCAAGCACATGCGGATTGGTGCCTTTCGGGGTGCTGCCAAATCCGAAGAACCGGGCCCAGACGTTCAACTGGCTTTGCCCGCCCCACATTTCAATGCTTACATCTCCCATGCTGTCAATAATGCCCGCCGGCAGGGCGATGTAAGGCGCGATGGAGTAGTCGCCATCACCGGGGAAGATGGCACGAGCGCCATCGAGCGTGATGGGCTTGTTCGTGCTGAGCGGGGCATAGACGGTGCCGTTGGCGCCACCGATGGCATCCACCACCGTGCTCGAATTTGCCGGGTCGGTGAAGTTATATTGATGCTCCAGTGTCGGTGCTCCGCCCGTGTTCAGCACGTTGAATGCGTTCGCGGTCACATAAGTCGTTCCCAAGAAGGAAGCGCCCAGGTTCGCCTGGCCAACCGCATTGGCGGTGATGGCACCGCTGCTGCTCATGGTGGCCGCCGCCGCACCCTGATCTACAAAGCTCACACTGTTGAAGCTGCTGACGTTCACATTGGTGTTGCCCGGGAATGTGACCAGCAGGCTTGCCTGGGCCGGTTGCGCTCCCAAGATGCTGTTCAAATAAACCGTATTGGGTGTCGGAACCACCCGCTCCGAAATCGGCGCCAGGTTCGTCACCGTCGTATTCAACGTGTTCGTCTGGTAGGTGATCGTCAACGTGGCCGTTCCCGGCGTCAGCCCCGGTGTGACATTTCCGTTAGTATCCACTTCAAACACGTTCGTGTTGGACGAAACATACGTTACCCCCGGCAAGGCCGTGATGTTGCCACCCAAGGTGCCGTTGCTGAAGTTGGCCAGCAACGTCAGGCCGTAGGTCGCCGGATTCCCCGGCAACTGCGCCGGCACAACTGCGGGCGTAAGATAGATGTTGGTCGCGTTCAAACCGTCGAGCGAGGGGACAATTTGGAATCCTGCCAGGCGGACGCGGGTGACGGCATTGGCATCCCCAATCAGATCCTGGCCAATGGATGCGATTTGCACCGTGAGATTGCTGTCCGTCACGCCGGCAAACTTGACCACATTGCCATACGGCACATCCACAATGGAGGCCGGCAGCGACCCAGGTTGCGGCGCGGCGATCACATAACCCGTCCCGGTGTTGCCCGGCTGGCTGGGATACGCGGCGCTGTTGTTACGATACTGCGTAACGCCATCAATCGTGAATTCGGCCGGTCGGTTGGTGTTCGCCGTGTCGTTCCAAATGTAGAAATAGACATCATAGGTGGCATAGGGAACGTTGCTGACGATGAGTTCGCTCTGCACCGTCGTGCCGTTGTTCATGCCCAAATCAAAGCAGTCGCCAAACAAAACACTTTCGTTGGTCGTTATTCCGCCAAGCAAATCCAGCGACTGGTTATACAGGGTGCCGCCATAGTTCGGGATCATCTGCACCACGGTGCTGTTCAAAACATTGCCCTGGTCATCCGTCGGATTGTTCAATTGGTTGGTCACATTCCCGGTGTTCTGCACAAAATTATTCCAGTATCCTGCGCGCGCGCCCGGATATCCGGACAGATCATGGAACAACATGCTTTCAGACGGACCCGTAAAATGGATGCTCATCGCCGGGACGCTGATCGGATTGGCCCACGCCGACACCAATCCCACATTGTTGGTGGTCACCGACAAACCATCGTAGTTGCCCGTCACACTGAAGTATCCAGGGCTCACCGCCTTGAGCGTGCCGTTGCTCTGCGCGGTAACACTCGCCGAACCGCTGAATGAGGTGAATTGATAGCCGTTCACCGGCACATTCGTGGCATCGCTGAAAGTCGCCAGCAACGACGCCGTGGTGGTGACACCCTGGCCGTTGCCGGACAGCAGATTGGTGTTCGCAACACTGATGGACAGGGAGGTAGGGCCGATCACCGTGACGGTATCGGTGGCCGTGAGCCCCTGAAAATAACCGATGACTTGCGCCGTCCCGTTGGTTCCGGGCGTCAGCAGGCCGATGGCGGAAACTTGCACCACATTGGTGTTGCTCGAAATATAATTGGTGCCCGTAACGGTATTCGTCACACCAGAAGCGTTAACCGACTGGAGTATGGATTGAGTGCCGCCCGGATTGCCGGCATGCAATTGATTGGTGGAAGGACCAAAAAGGAGATTCGTTGCCGCGCCCAGATTCACTTGAACGATCTGAATACCAGATACATTGAAACGCACGGCCGTGGAACCACCAGTGACATAATTTCCCAGATCGTCCTTCGCGCCAGAACCGTTGCCCAAACCACTGAAGTAGAGCCGTGTCCAAGAGTTGGTCAAACCGGTGAACACGCCATAGGTTCCGCCTTGAATACCGGTCCATGCCGCGCCGGGGGCAATTGCTGTCGTCGTGGCCTGCACATAGCCGGCACCCGACGTCGAGGGCACGCTGAAGGCCGTGTAGGATCCATCGTTGGTCTGGGTGCAAAAGTAAATACGATTCGTGCCCGTGGGAGTATTGGTGATCGCCCAAAAACCGCCGCGCGTATTGCTGGAGCCACTTCCCGCAGTGCCCGGATAATTGTAAACGTAAATGTTGTAATTAGTATATGGGATGTTGGTGATGTCCAAATAGCCATATTGGGAAAACCCGCTGTTTCCATAGGCGTCGGGACCCGTGCCGTATAGTTTGTGGTCATTTGTGGTCCCAACGGTCCACTCATAGACCCCGTCCTTGCTGGCCGGCGAAACATATACCACCTGCAAATTGGCGACGATATTTCCCACCGCATTGGAAATGCTGCCCGCCGGGAGCGTAATTGATGACGCGCTCCCATCGGAGCTGGCCATGAGATTATTCCAGTTGTTCGTCCGGACGCCCGGCGCGCCGGCGTAATCGCCGCCAAACATCCAGTTGTCACCTGGAAAACTGCCGCTTGCAGCTTTGGGAGATGTGAACTTGAGACTGACGATGTCTTGCGCCGGCACGGACAAGCTTGAGCCGATTGCCAGCAGGATCGCTGTGACGATGAATTTGAAAGCGGTCAGACAATGACGCTTTATTGGATTGATGGGGGTCTTGTTCATGTTTGGTCAGGGTTGTTATGTTTAGGCTGCAACTTTACGGGCGGCATCGGCAAAATCCGGTGAACGGTCTTTTTTGATCATCCTTGTTCACGGGAACAGGCTGGTGTTCAAAATGCACTCACTGGTAAAATTGTGGCTTGAGTTAACCATACATGACCCCGATGCGATAACAACAGGTATGTTTCGCACATTGGTGCGGTGCCTGTTTTAATTATTCTTTTGCCTGATTAACCGGCTTGCTTTCCAGCTTTTTGAATCTAAAATCCAGAAGCATGTCACCGAACTCGCCACCCGCTCGCGTCACCCTTCGTGATGTCGCGCACAAATTGGGGGTCGCACATACCACGGTTTCGCGCGCCTTGCGGGATGACCCGCAAATTTCGAAGGCCATGCGTGAACGGGTGCAAAACACCGCCCAGGAGATGGGATATAAACCTGATCCCATGTTGAGTGCGCTGGCGCATTACCGGCGGGGCAAAAATAAAGCCCCCATCGGGGCCGAGCTGGCCTGGATCAACCACTGGCCCAATCCAAAAACACTGCGTTCTTTCAAGGAATTTGAGCTTTATTGGAAAGGCGCATTTGCCGAGGCGGAACGCTCCGGCTTCCGCCTGGAAGAATTCGTTTTAAGCAAAGACCTGTCCCCAGCCCGGCTGGAAAAAATGTTTCGGGCACGCAATATTCGAGGCCTTTTGCTGCCACCGCGCGGCAGCATGGCGCCGGATTATGGCGATTTTCATTGGGACGATTTTTGCATCGTGCGGTTTGGCCATTCCCTGCCATTTCCGCACACCCACTTGGTGACGAGCGACCAGTTGACCGACGGGTTGATTGCCTTCGAAAACATCTGGAAGAATGGCTACCGGCGGATCGGACTGGTCACGTCCACCAAAATGCATACCCGTTTCAACGCCGGTTTTCTTTTCGGCCAGACGCACTGGAGTCCGGATTTGAAGATCCCCACACTGATCTTACCCAATGACAGCCGGGCCAATGATCAGCGCCTGCTGGCAGCGTGGTTGAAAAAATACAAACCGGATGCGGTTCTGACGGATGTCTCGGAACTGCGGGACATGCTCAGGGCAATCAGTTACAAAGTTCCGAAGGACATTGGTCTGGCAACCTTGAGCGTGCTGGACGGGAACGTGGATGCGGGCATTGATCAAAACTCTGAGGAAATCGGCAAGGTCGCCGTCCAACTGCTCATTTCGCTGATCAATCACAACGAGTGCGGCATCCCCAAGATCTGCCGCGAGGTGCTCGTCGAGGGGGCTTGGGTGAATGGCAGCATGCTCCCGGTCAAACCGCAAAACTGACCGGGTCGCTTCTCACCACCAAATTTCACCATGAAAAATTCCCGCGAGAAGGCTGCCATCAAATATTAATCGCCCCAGCTCGTATAGGCGTTCTTGCCCATTTTATGTTCTGCGCCCGCCATGCCCTTTTTCTCGGTGCCGGGACAATTTCATCAAATTGAATGCCCGAATCTTGCAAAACAGAACGCGCCGGAAATACTCGGCACGTTCTGTTTTTGCCGGCACAATTATGTTTGGCCCGGTATACGGACCGATTGCTGGTCAAACCCAAACATATAAGCAGTCGTGGCTGCCCTGCCAGAGGCACGATGAGGCTGCATCCGTTCGGTGTAGTGTCGAGCCCGTGGCTCGATGCCATTCGGCCATAGGCCAAACACACACAAAGCTACACATTTTAGCGTCCCATTGTGTCCACATTTTAATCCCGCCCCTGTCTCAAATCCGGAAACCAGGGGCGCGGTGACGATAGTATCCGTCACTGTGACGATAGCTTTCGTAATCGAGACGATAGCTTGGGTCGCTGTGACGATAGCTTCGGTCAGCGTGACGATAGTATCCGTGAGCGTGACGATAGCTTTGTTCACCGTGTCGATAGTATCCGTCACTGAGACGATAGACACGGTCCCGGATACGATAGACATTGACGCTTTGTCGATAGCTTCCATCAGCGTGACGATAGCATTCGTCGTGGTGACGATAGCTTTGGTCAGCGTGACGACAGCTTCCGTCCCCGTGTCGATAGTCATCGTGCCGCTGACGATAGTTTCCCTCATCTTCTCGGTCGTCATGGTCACGGTGTCGATAGCTTCCGTGACGGAGACGATAGT
>Ga0182024_10000399_pt1 | contig 112319 bp, 93 predicted proteins | sample P32metaG_FD_120480 | JGI IMG/M metagenome (GOLD analysis project Ga0182024, IMG submission 120480) | Permafrost microbial communities from Stordalen Mire, Sweden - P3-2 metaG (Illumina Assembly) | ecosystem: Environmental > Terrestrial > Soil > Wetlands > Permafrost | place: Sweden: Stordalen... | reverse complement strand
GGCACGGCGCCAGTCCGGTGTCCTGCGTCCCGGAGCCGCGACGAGCCGGCCCCAGGTCGTCGACGACCCCGACGCCGACCTCGATTTCGACGAAGACGAGGACGGGGCCGAGTCCGGGCCCGCTCCCAAGGCCAAGAGTGCGACGAGCCGCTCCAACGGCGCGAGACGCACCTCGAGCGCAGCGGGACGCACCTCGGGCGGTGGGGCGACGACCCCCCGCCGTCCTCCGCCGCGCCCCCGCAAGGGCAAAGGTGGCGCCAAGAAGGGCGGCAAACGCCGATAGGACCGCTTCTACCCGGTCCGCATCGGGCACCAAGGGTGCCGCCTGGGTCGGTCGGACAGGTACGGTGAGTAGGTGGTCACCGTCGAGCGTCTGGCTGCTCCGTTCCGCCGGCCGGCGATGCTCGACGACCTGGTGGGGGGAGTGTTGGCGGCCTATGACGCCCGCCGGCCCCGGTCCACGGCCTCTGACCGGAAGCTGATTGTCCGGGCCGGCAAGGTCGCAGAGCAGTCACACCTGGGTCAGCTCCGCCAGACCGGGGAGCCCTACATCACCCACCCCGTGGCGGTGGCCACCATCGTGGCCGAGCTCGGGCTCGACGCCCGGTCGGTGGCCTCGGCGCTGCTGCACGACGCGGTGGAGGACACCGGGCTCACCCTGGAGCTCGTCACCGAGGAGTTCGGCCCCGAGGTCGGCGCCATCGTCGACGGGGTCACGAAGCTCGACCGTCTGCAGTTCGACTCCAAAGAGGCCCAGCAGGCCGCCACCGTGCGCAAGATGCTCGTCGCCATGGCGACGGACTGGCGCGTCCTCGTGATCAAGCTGGCCGACCGTCTCCACAACATGCGGACCGTGGCGGTGATGCCGGAATGGAAGCAGCGCCGCACGGCGCAGGAGACCCTCGACATCTACGCACCCCTGGCGCATCGCCTCGGGATCCAGGAGCTCAAGTGGCAGCTCGAGGACCTGGCCTTCGCGACGCTGCACCCCAAGCGTTACGCCGAGATCGAGCAGATGGTCGCCACCCGTGCCCCCGAGCGAGACGACTACCTCGCCCTTGTGCTCGTGGCGGTGCGCGAGCGACTGAGCGCGTCGGGGGTCAAGGCGGACGTGACGGGTCGCCCCAAGCACCTGTGGAGCATCTACGAGAAGATGGTGGTGCGCGGCAAGGAGTTCGCCGAGATCCATGACCTCGTCGGCCTGCGCGTCATCGTCGAGTCCGAAAAGGACTGCTGGGCCGCGCTCGGATCCATCCACGCCATCTGGAGCCCGGTGCAGGGTCGCTTCAAGGACTACATCAACAGCCCGAAGTTCAACCTCTACCAGTCGCTGCACACCACCGTGATCGGGCTCGAGGGCAAGCCCATCGAGGTCCAGATCCGCACCAACGAGATGCACCGTCGCGCCGAGTACGGCATCGCCGCGCACTGGGGGTACAAGGAGCACTCCAAAGACGGCGCCGCCGCCACCACGGCCGAGATGGCCTGGCTCCAGCGCATCGTGGACTGGCAGCAGGAGACCATCGACCCCTTGGAGTTCCTCGAGACCCTGAAGCTCGACCTCGAGCAGGACGAGGTCTACGTCTTCACGCCCAAGGGCAAGGTCATCGCGCTGGCGGCGGGGTCGACGCCCATCGACTTCGCCTACTCGATCCACACCGAGGTGGGCCACCGCTGCATCGGCGCCAAGGTGAACGGACGCCTCGTCCCCCTCGACACACCCCTGCAGTCGGCCGACACGGTCGAGATCATCACGTCCAAGGTCCCCTCGGCGGGGCCGTCGCGCGACTGGCTCCAAATCGTGGCCTCGCCTCGGGCCCGCAACAAGATCCGGCAATGGTTCTCGCGCGAGCGGCGCGAAGACGCCATGGAGACCGGCCGCGAGGAGCTCATCAAGGCGCTCCGCCGTGAAGGCCTGCCCGTGCAGAAGCTGGCCGCCTCCAACGCCCTCGAGCGCCTGGCGGCCGCCATGAACTACGTCGACCTCGACTCCTTGCACGCGTCGATCGGCGACGGTCACGTGTCGGCGCGCTCGGTGGCCCAGCGCCTGGCGCGCGACCTGCGCGGGGGCGGTGGTGAGGAGCAGCTCCCCACCACGGTGGGGCCCGGGCTGCGCACCCGCACGCGGCGGGGTTCGCCCGTGGGGGTCTATGTCGAGGGCCTCGACGATGTCATGGTCCGTCTGTCGCGCTGCTGCACGCCGGTCCCCGGCGACCAGATCGTCGGCTTCGTGACGCGGGGGCGGGGCGTGAGCGTGCACCGGGCCGACTGCGCCAACGCCACCGCGCTGGCGGCCGGGGGTGAGGAGCGGCTGATCGAGGTGGAGTGGGACCGCGAGGGCACGACGGTGTTCGTGGCCTCGGTGGAGGTGCTCGCCTTCGACCGCTCGCGCCTCTTGTCCGACGTGACGCGGGTGGTCTCGGAGCACCACCTCAACATCGTGTCGTCGTCGTCGCAGACCGCGCCCGATCGCGTCAGCCGGATGAACTTCGACGTGGAGCTGGCCGACCCCGGGCACCTGGAGTCACTCATCAGCTCGCTCAAGCATCTCGACGGCGTGTTCGACGCCTTCCGCACCCTTCCCGGCCGGAAAGGCTGAGCCCGAGGGTGGACGATCACGTGGCGGCGCTGCGCGCCCCTGCGGGCACCCATGACGTGCTGTGGCCCGAGTCGGCGCGCTGGGAGCGGCTCGTGGCCGAGTTCGCGCAGCGCGCCCAGCTGGCCGGCTTCGGCCTCGTGCTCAACCCGATGTTCGAGGACGCGCAGCTCTTCCGGCGCGGCATCGGGGACGAGAGTGACGTGGTGCGCAAGGAGATGTACGAGTTCGCCGATCGCGGCGGGCGGGAGGTGGCGCTGCGCCCCGAGGGCACGGCGTCGGTGGTGCGGGCCTTCGTCCAGCACCACCCCCCGGTGCCGTGGAAGGCGTGGTACGTCACCCCGGCGTTCCGCTACGAGCGTCCCCAGGCTGGCCGGTTCAAGCAGCACCATCAGCTCGGCGTCGAGGTGCTCGGCACCGACGACCCCGACGTCGATGTCGAGGTGATCACGCTCGCCGCGGACCTCTACGCGTGGTTGGGCCTTCGTCGGGTGGAGCTGGCCCTCAACTCCATGGGGTGCGGGGACTGTCGGGCCGTGTACGTCGCGGCCTTGCTGGCGTACCTCGAGGAGCATGCGTCCGAGCTGTGCGACGAGCACCGAGAGCGCTACCGGGCCAATCCGTTGCGGGTCCTCGACTGCAAGCGTCCGCAGTGCCGGGCCGTGACCGAGGGCGCGCCGCGCATCACCGACTACCTCGACGAGGCGTGTGCGGCCCATTTGGCCCGGGTCCGCCAGGGTCTCGACCAGCTCGGCGTGGCCCACCGGCTCGAACCGCGCCTGGTACGCGGCCTCGACTACTACACCCGCACCACCTTCGAGTTCGCGGCGACGTCGCTCACCTCTGCTCAAAACGCCGTCGGCGGGGGTGGCCGTTACGACGGGCTGGCCGAAGCCATCGGGGGCCCTCCGAGCCCCGGCATCGGCTTCGGCATCGGGATCGAGCGCTTACTGCTGGCCTGTGACGCCGAGGGGGTGTTCGCGCCGGAGCCTCCCCGGCCCGACGCCTTCGTCGTCGACGTGACCGGGGGGAGCGCGGCGCGGGCCCTGTGCGCCGAATTGCGCCGGGCCGGCCTGGGGGCGGTGCGCGCCTACGATGGCCGTTCGCTCAAGGCACAGCTCAAACAGGCGGACCGCTCCGGGGCCAGGTACGCGCTCATCGTCGGTGCCGAGGAGCTCGCCGGGGACATCGTCACGGCGAGACCGCTGCGCCACGAGGGACCCCAGGTGGCGGTGCCCCGTGCATCGGTGGTCGATTGGCTGGCGGCGCGCTCGACGACGGAGACGAAAGAAGACCAGTGACCGACAGCACGGGGATGCGGACCCATCTGTGCGGCGAGTTGAGAGCCGAGCACGTCGACACGCGTGTGGCGCTGTGTGGCTGGGTGGGACGACGCCGCGAGCACGGCGAGCATCTTTCGTTCCTGGACCTGCGCGACTACAGCGGCATCGTCCAATGCGTCGTGGACGGGTCGCTCGACGTGCGCAGCGAATGGGTGGTGCGCGTCGAGGGAACCGTGCGCCTGCGTCCCGAAGGGACGGTCAACCCCGAGCTGCCCACCGGAGCGATCGAGCTGACCGAGGTCGAGCTCGAGGTCCTGTCCCAGGCCGAGCCACCTCCGTTCCCCGTCGACGACCGGGCCGAGGTCGACGAGTCGGTGCGCCTGCGCTACCGGTTCGTGGACCTGCGACGGCCGCACATGCAACGGAACCTCCGGCTGCGGGGAAGGGTACTCGCGGCCATGCGGGCCGCCATGGTCCGCCAGGGGTTCTGCGAGGTGGAGACGCCGCTGTTGTGGACGCCCACCCCCGAAGGAGCCCGCGAGTTCGCAGTGCCGTCGCGCTTGAACCGGGGCAAGTTCTACGTCCTGCCCCAGAGCCCGCAGATCGCCAAGCAACTGCTCATGGTGGCGGGTATGGACCGGTACTTCCAGATCGCCCGGTGCATGCGCGACGAGGACCTGCGTGCCGATCGCCAATTCGAGTTCAGCCAGCTCGACATCGAGGCGTCGTTCGTCACCGAGCGCGATGTCCAGGACGCCATCACCGTGGCGGTGGTCGACGCCACCGAGGCGGCGGTGGGCGAGACACCGTCGGCCTTCGAGCGCATGACGTGGCACGACGCCATGGACCGCTTCGGGGTGGACAAGCCCGATCTGCGCTTCGCGATGGAGCTCGTCGACCTAAGCGAGGTGTTCTCGGCCACACAAGTGCGCGCCTTCTCCGCCCCGTGTGTCAAGGCGATCCGCGTGGCCGAAGGCGCCGCGCTCGGTCGCAACCGACTGGACGGTCTCGTGGAGCGGGCCAAGGAGCTCGGGGCCAAGGGCCTGGCGTGGTTCAGGGTCGAGTCGGACGCGCCGCTGTCGTTGGCATCGCCGCTCGACAAGGTCCTCTCCGACGACGAGCGCTCCGGGATCGTGGCGGTCACGGGTGCTCGCCCCGGTGACCTCGTGCTGGTGGTGGCCGACGAATGGCGAACGGCGTGCGAGGTCCTCGGCCAGGTCCGCCTCGACCTCGGTCGCCCCCCCGTGGGCCAGGGCGAGCGGCGGTTCCTGTGGGTGACGGAATTCCCGCTCTTCGACGGCACCGACGACGACGGCAACCCGCAGGCGGCGCATCACCCGTTCACGATGCCGCATCCCGACGACCTCGACCTGCTCGAGTCGGATCCGGCTCGGGTGCGGTCCCAGGCCTATGACCTCGTCCTCAACGGCTGGGAGCTCGGCTCGGGGTCGATCCGTATCCACCGCGAGGACATTCAGCGTCGGGTCTTCGACGCCATGGGCATCCCCTCCGACGAGGCCGAGGCCCGCTTCGGATTCCTGTTGGGGGCGTTTCGCTACGGCGCCCCCCCGCACGGTGGATTCGCGGTGGGCGTGGATCGCTTCGTGGCGGTGCTGTCGGGCGAGGAGAACCTGCGTGAGGTGATCGCCTATCCCAAGACCCAGTCCGGCACCGACCCCATGACCGGTGCGCCCAAGGCGCTGTCCGAGCGCGCGCTGCGCGACCTGGGCCTGCGCATCACGCCCGCGGGCGACTGAGCCCGGCGCCCGGCGACCGGGAACCGAAACCGATGGCGAGCCGGGCACCGCGTCGACCCGGGGCGGGACCGCCCGACCTCTTCGCGCAGGCGGCCGCCGACCGGCTGCGCCAACGTGCGCCATTGGCGGCCCGGCTGCGGCCGCGCACGCTCGACGACATCGTCGGCCAGCGCCACCTGGTGGGGCGCGACGCGCCGTTGCGGGTCCTCATCGAGGCGGACCGTCTCACCTCGGCGATCCTGTGGGGACCGGCCGGGACCGGCAAGACGACGCTCGCCCAAGTTGTGGCGGCCACCACCGCCAAGACCTTCGTGCCCCTCTCCGCGGTCAACGCGGGCGTGGCCGACGTGCGCGCCGCCCTCGACGAAGCGCGCCGACTCCTGGGCGAACAGGGCAGGGGCACCATCCTCTTCGTCGACGAGGTCCACCGCTTCAACAAGTCGCAGCAGGACGCGTTGCTCCCGGCGGTGGAGGAGGGGCTCGTGGTGCTGATCGGTGCCACCACCGAGAACCCGTTCTTCGCGGTGAATTCGCCCCTGCTGAGCCGGGCCACATTGTGGCGACTCGAGCCGCTCGGAGACGACGACGTCGCCGAGGTGATCCGCCGCGGGCTCGAGGCCGAGGGGTCCCGGGCCGACGACGAGGCGGTGACGGCCATGGTGGCGGTGGCCGACGGCGACGCCCGGGCCGCCCTCGGAACCCTGGAGGTGGCCGTGGCGCTGGCGGGGGGAGAGCCCATCACCACCGCCATCGTCGAGCGGGCCCGAGCGGGCCGGCTGCTGCACCAGGGGCCCGACGCCCACTACGACCAGGTGAGCGCGCTGATCAAGTCGATCCGGGGGTCGGACCCCGACGCGGCGCTGTACTGGTTCGCCCGCATGCTCGAGGGTGGAGAGGATGCCCGGTTCATCGCCCGGCGCCTCGTGATCCTGGCCAGTGAGGACGTCGGCCTGGCCGATCCCCTGGCTCTCGTGGTGGCAGACGCGGCGGCTCGGGCGGTCGAGTTCGTGGGGCTGCCCGAGGCCCAGCTCAACCTGGCTCAGGCCGTCGTCCACCTGGCGTGTGCGCCCAAATCGAACCGGGTCACCACAGCGCTGGCGCGGGCCCGTGACGACGCCCGCGACGGGCCTCGGGCCGATGTCCCCACCCACCTGCGTGACGCCCACTACCGGGGGGCCACCGACCTCGGGCACGGCGAGGGGTACCGGTACCCCCATGACGACCCCCGGGGCTGGGTGGAACAGGACTACCGTCCTCCCCAGGTGGCCGGCCGCGTCTACTACGAGCCGAGCGAGCACGGCGCCGAGGCGGCGCTCGGAGAACGCCTGCGCCGGCGCCGTCGCGCCGGGGAAGACCCCGAGGACGGAGAAGACTGAGCCCTTGATCCTCATGCGTGCCGGACATCGGCGGGGGATCGCCGCGGTGATCGCCTGCTTGGCGGTGTCGGGCTCCCTGGTGGCAGGGTCCGCGGTCCGGGCGCGCGCCGCGGGGGCGTCGCCGTCGGCGCGCCGCGCCTGGGTGCGCAGCACGCGCAGCGTCCCCGCGCTTCCGAACGGGGCCCGGGCCGTGCGCGCCGTGGCCGCGGGCACGATGGTGCGTGGCGATGTCGTGCTCAAGCCGCGCGACCCCGACGCGCTGGACGCGTTCGACACCGCGGTGTCCACGTCGGGCTCCCCGCTGTTCCGGCACTACCTCGCCCCCGGGGAATTCGCCCAGGAGTTCGGACCTCGCCCGTCCACCATCTCGTCGGTGCGGGATTGGCTGGAAGGCCGCGGCCTCGTCGTCGGCCCGACATCGGGCAACGGTCTGATCGTCCCCATCTCGGGCACCGCCACGCAGGTGGGCCAGGCCTTCGACCTGGGACTCGAGCAGTACCGCCTGCCCTCGGGCCGGATGGTGCGCGTCCCCGATGCCGAGCCCCTGGTGCCCAGCGCCCTGGCGGGTGACCTGTACGGGGTGACGGGTCTCGACGATCTGAGCCGACCGGTACCCCAGTTGGTCCGGTCCGGGGACCGAGCTGAGGTTGCGGGGGCGGGACGCCCGGCGTCGGGCGGCGCGTTGTCGGGCTCCACCGTGGAGCCGCGGGCGACGGGGCCCATCCCCACGCCGGGGTGCGAGAGCACGATCCAGTCCGACGGCTCGAGCGCGGGCGCCCTGACCGTCGACCAACTGGCCTCGGCGTACTCGTTCTCGAGCATCTACTCCACCGAGGCGGGCCCCGTCGCGACCGTGGGGATCTACGAGTTGGAGCCCTTCCTCCAGTCCGACATCAACAACTTCAAGAACTGTTACTCACCGGCCATCGGCGCCATGGTGAGCACGGTGAGCGTGGACGGGGCGCCCCCCAACGCCGGGCCCGGAGCGGGTGAGGCGGCGCTCGACATCGAGATGGTCATCGGCATGGCGCCGAGCGTGAACGTCAAGGTCTATGTCGGCCCCAACAACGGGACGGGGCCTCTCGACACGTACGCGCGGATGATCAACAGCGACAGCGTCGGGGTGATCTCGACCAGTTGGGGCCAATGCGAAGCACAGCTGCCCTCGGCCTACATCCAAGCCGAGGCGTCGATGTTCCAACAGGCGGTGGCCCAGGGCCAGACCGTGGTCGCCGCGGCCGGTGACGAAGGGTCCGAGGACTGCTACGCCTTCCCGAGCTCCACCGATGCGCGTCTGCAGGTCGACGATCCCGCCAGCCAACCGTGGGTGACCAGTGTCGGCGGGACCACGATCGACGCCCTCGGGCCGCCGCCGACCGAATCCGTGTGGAACTCCGGTCTGTTCACCGGCACTGGCGGGGGTGGGATCTCGACGACATGGACCATGCCCGCATGGCAACGCGGCCCCGGGGTCCAGAGCCTGTACACCAAGGCGCAAGACGCCTTCACCGGTGTGCAGCCCTGCCCCCTCAGCGCGGGCACGGGCACGCTGTCGTGCCGTGAGGTACCGGACGTGGCGTCGGATGCCGACCCCCATACGGGCCTCGCCATCTACTGTTCGTGTGTCAACGGGGGGTGGGTGAGGATCGGCGGCACGAGCATGTCGTCCCCCCTGTGGGCGGCGCTGGCGGCCCTGGCGGACCAGGGCCAGTCGTCGTCGGTGGGCTTCATGAACCCCACGCTCTACCAGGCGCAATGTGCGGGGAGCCCCGTGTTCAACGACGTCACCGTCGGGAACAACCAGCCTGTCGGCTTTGCGCCCAGCGACCCCCCGCACAGCCCGGCCGGGCCCTACTACCGGGCGACGCCCGGGTACGACCTGGCCACGGGGCTCGGCACCCCGATCGCCAACGCGCTCGTGGGTCTCCTGCGTTCGCCGCCGCCGGGTACCTGTCCCGTGGTGACGGGGATCTCGGCGTCCTCGGGCCCGGCCGGGGGCGGCACCGCGGTGACGGTGTCGGGGTCGAATCTGTCGGGAGTGACCGAGGTCGACTTCGGCAACGGAAACCCCGGCGCCATCAGCTCGGTCACGTCGTCGTCGGTGACGGTCATCGCACCGGTGTCCCCGACGGGCGGATGGGCCGTAACGGACGTGATCGTCAAAGCGGGATCCGACGCACTGGGCTTCGACGGCAGCACGCCGTACACCTACCTCGGGCCCCGTGGGTATCGGACGGTGGCGTCGGACGGCGGCATCTTCTCGTTCGGGCAGATGGGTTTTTACGGCTCCATGGGGGGCAGGCCACTCAATCAACCGATCGTGGGCATGGCCCCCACCCCTTCCTCCAAGGGTTACTGGTTGGTGGCATCGGACGGCGGCATCTTCTCCTTCGGTGACGCCGCCTTCCACGGCTCCACGGGCAACATCAAGCTGACCAAGCCGGTGGTGGGCATGGCGGTCACCCCCGACGGTGGTGGCTACTGGTTGGTGGCGAGCGACGGCGGCGTGTTCGCCTTCGGCGATGCGGGGTTCGACGGGTCGACGGGCAACATCAAACTCGACAAGCCCATCGTCGGCATGGCCGCCACGCCCGACGGCGGCGGCTACTGGTTGGTGGCGAGCGACGGCGGCATCTTCTCCTTCGGCGACGCCGCCTTCCACGGGTCGATGGGGGGCACCGCGCTCGCCAAGCCGGTGGTCGGGATGGCCACCACACCCGACGGCAACGGCTACTGGTTGGTGGCGTCCGACGGCGGCATCTTCTCCTTCGGCGACGCCGCCTTCCACGGCTCCACGGGCAACCTCAAACTCACCAAGCCGGTGGTGGGCATGGCGGCCACCCCCGACGGCAACGGCTACTGGTTGGTGGCGAGCGACGGCGGCATCTTCGCCTTCGGCGGGACCTACGGCGGCTTCTTCGGCTCGACGGGCAACCTCAAACTCACCAAGCCAATGGTGGGAATCGGCGCTCCCTGACCGGGCGCCGTAGGATGTTGGGGCCATGTCCGCCGACAACGTCGCTGCGCTGGTCGCCGCCATCGCGGCGGGCACGGCCTCACTCGTGCTCGTCGGGGTCGTGGTCGTGCTGGGCCGGCGCGTGCGCGAGCTCGGGCGAACCGTCGACGAGCTGCGCCGTGAGACGGTGCCGCTGCTGCACGGCGCCCGCGTGGTCGTCGACCAGGCCGCCACCGAGATGGTGCGCGTGGGCGACGTCTTGGACTCGGCCGAGGCGGTGTCGTCGACGGTGGACTCGGCGTCGCGCCTCGCCTATCGCGCTTTTTCGAACCCGGTCGTGAAGGTCCTGGCCTACAGCACGGGGCTCGGCAGCGCGCTGCGACGCTTCTTCGGACGCCGGCCCGCGGTGGGCGCGGGGCACACGGCGTCGACAAACGGCCCGGCGCGCCGGGTCGAGGCGCCCCGTCCCGAGGACCGCCTCGACAACGGGCACGCCGCGCCGGTCCGGGGACGACCTCGACGCCGGCACGCGGGGGCGCAGCGGTGATCCGTCGGCCCTTGTGGCTCGCAGCGGGCGCCGCGCTCGGAGTGGGCGGCACCGTCTGGACGCGACGTCGGGTCGAGCAGCTGTCGCGACGCGTGCGGCCCACGGCCGTGGCGACCGAGGTCGCCTCGATCGTCGAGCGCACCCGGCGCACTGCCGCGGACAGGGTGCGCGACGCGCTGGACACGGGCCGGACCGAGGCCCAGCGGCGCCAGGACGACCTGTGGAACGACCTGGCGGGCCGCGACCGCGCGGCGCGGTGAGCGACTGCTGAATTCGCTGGCCGCAGGCCCGATCCGGGCGCAGCGGCGCCCCGGGTGGGCGAGGTCGGCCGGTAGGCTCGTCCGATGATGGACGCCTCCCAGCTCCGCTCGACGTTCACCGGCTTCTACGCGGAGCGTGGACATGTCGTGGTCCCGTCGGCCAGCCTCGTCCCCCACGATCCCACCGTGCTGTTCACCATCGCCGGCATGGTCCCGTTCAAGCCGTACTTCCTGGGCGAGGAGGCCGCACCGTGGCCCCGCGCCACCTCGGTGCAGAAATGCTTCCGCACGGTCGACATCGAGGTGATCGGCAACGACGAGCGGCACTGCACCTTCTTCGAGATGCTCGGGAACTTCAGCTTCGGTGACTACTTCAAGGCGGACGCCATCCCACTGGCGTGGGAGCTGCTGACCGAGGTCCTGGGAATGGAGGCGGAGCGGCTCTGGGTCACCATCTTCGAGACCGACGAAGAGGCCAACGATATCTGGCTCGGCGTTCCCGGCGTCCGCGCCGAGCGGGTGCAGCGCCTGGGGTACGAGGACAACTTCTGGCAGATGGGCGAAACCGGGCCGTGCGGCCCGTGCTCCGAGCTGTTCTTCGATCGCGGGCCGGAGTACGGGGACGATGGCGGGCCCGCCCGCGGCGGCGCCGATCGCTTCGTCGAGATCTACACGCTTGTGTTCATGCAACACGACCGGATGGCGGACGGCTCTCTGGCCGACCTCCCTTACAAGAGCATCGACACCGGGGCGGGGCTCGAACGCAACCTGCCCATCCTCCAAGGGGTGGAATCGCTCTTCGAGACCGAGGTCTTTCGTCCCATCCTGGCCGTGGCCGAGGACATCACCGAGGTCCGCTACGGCGCGGATGCCCACTCCGACGTCTCGCTGCGCATCCTGGCCGACCACGCCCGGGCCATGGCCATGGTGGTGGCCGACGGGGTGCTGCCGTCCAACGAAGGCCGCGGCTACGTCCTGCGGCGCGTCATCAGGCGGGCGGCGCGCCGGGCCTTCCAGTTGGGCGTGCTCGAGATGGTCACCCCGCGGCTCGTCGCCGCGGTCGCCGACGTCATGGGCGGGGCGTACCCCGTCCTCGTCGACGAGCTCGACCGCATCTCCGAGACGGTGGAGCGCGAGGAGGGGGCGTTCCGTCGCACCCTCGACGCGGGCTCGGTGATCCTGGAGGAGGCGCTGCGCGACGGAACGGGCCGCGTGTCGGGTACGACGGCGTTCCGGTTGCACGACACCCACGGGTTCCCCATCGAGCTCACGATGGAGATGGCGGCCGAGGCCGGTGTCGAGGTCGACACCGAAGGCTTCGAGCGCGAGATGGCGGCGCAGCGCGAGCTCGCCCGGGCCGACGCCCGGCGCCGGCTCCAGTCCGTCGCCGACGAGACCGTCTACCGGGAGCTGCTCACCGAGTCGGGCCCGACGCGCTTCACCGGCTACGAGCACTACGAGGAGCCCGCCCGCGTGGTGGCCGTGCTGGCGGGGGCCGAGCCCGGCACGGCCGAGATCGTCCTCGACCGCACGCCGTTCTATGCCGAGTCCGGCGGTCAGGTGGGCGACACGGGCGCCATAACGACCGAGAGCGGGCGCGCCAAAGTGCTCGACACCCAGATGGTGCTGCCCGGGCTCATCGTGCACCGGGCCACCATCCTCGAAGGCGAGCTGTTCCCGGACCAGGACGCGTTGGCGGTCATCGACGCCGGGCGTCGCGACGCCACGCGCCGGCACCACACCGGCACCCATCTCCTGCACAGCGCACTGCGTCAGGTCCTCGGTGACCACGTGCGCCAGCAGGGATCGTTGGTGACCCCCGACCGGCTGCGCTTCGACTTCTCCCACCCCAAGGGGCTGCGTCCCGAGGAGCTCGCCGAAGTGGCACAGGCCGCCAACGCCGACGTGTTGACCGACGCGGCCGTCGAGGTCATCGAGACGTCGAAGGCCGAAGCAGAGGCGCTCGGTGCGTTGGCGTTCTTCGAGGACAAGTACGGCGATCGCGTCCGGGTGGTGCGCGCCGGGGCCCACTCGACGGAATTCTGCGGAGGGACCCATGTCGACGCGCTGGGCATGATCGGCCCCATCACCGTCGTGTCCGAAGGGTCGATCGGGTCCAACGTCCGGCGCATCTTCGCCGTGACCGGTGCGTCGTCCCTCGCCCTTCTCGACGACAGCCGGCGCAGGCTCGACGACGTGGCGCGCCTGCTCAAGGTGGAGCCCGCCGGCGTGCTCGACGCCCTCCAGAAGGTGCTCGACCGTCAGCGCCAGGCCGACAAAGAATTGCAACGCATGCAGGGAGCCCGTCTCCAAGAGGACGCGGCGCGCCTGGCACAGCTCGCGGTGGATGGGGTCGTCGTGCACCGCCAGGACGGTGCGACGCCGGAGCAGTTGCGCGATCTGGCCCAGGCCATCGCGCGCCACGGCGCTCGGGTGGTGATGGTGGCGGGGTCGCCGGACGGCTCCAAAGTGGGCGTGGCGGTGGTGTCGGGCGACGACTCCGTCGACGCCGGGGTCACCGTCAAGGAACTGGCACAGCTGGTCGGCGGGGGCGGCGGGGGCTCGGCCGAGGTGGCGGTGGCAGGGGGGTCGGACCCTTCGAAGATCGACACCCTGCTGGCGGAGGCGCGGCGCCGGCTCGGTGCCTGACGTCGTGCGGGTGGCCTGAGCGCAGTGCGGGTGGTGGGGGTGGACCTCGGCGCGCGGCGCATCGGTGTGGCGGTCTCCGACGGCACGGGCACCCTCGCCTCGCCGCGTTGCACGATCGAGCGCAGCGGTGAGAGCGCCGCCGACTGGAGCGCGCTGGCGGCGGTGGTCGAAGAGGCCGAAGCGAGCCGGGTGGTGGTGGGGCTCCCGCTGAGCCTCAACGGGCGGCGCGGCCCGGCCGCGCAGGCGGCCCAGGCCGATGCCGACGAGTTGGCACAGGTGCTGGCACCACACGGCGTCACGGTGGAGACCTTCGACGAGCGCCTGACGACGGTGAGCGCCGCTCGATCGTTGCGCGACGCGGGCCGACGCGGTCGCGCCCAGCGCGCCCGGATCGACCAGAGCGCCGCCGCGGTGCTGCTCCAGGCGTGGCTCGACGCGCAGCGCGGTGGCGACGGTGGTGGCGATGCGTGACGTCGAGGGCCCCCGCATGACCGCGGCCACGGCCGACACCGGCACCGGCCCGGGGCGCCGAGGTGACGCACCCTCCCGACCCGAGGGCGCCGGGGGGCCGAGCCGTCGACCGAGCGGGCACAAGCGAGCCAGGCCCGAGGTGTACCGCCGTCGCCGCGCCCGTGTAGCGGTGGTGGCGGTCGTGGTCCTGGCCCTCCTCGTGGGGGCGGTGGCGTGGTACGAGAGCCAGATGGGAGGGCCCGGTGGCGCCCAGGTGGTCATGGCGGTGGCACCGGGGTCGTCGATGGGCACGATCACCGCATCGCTGGTCCGCCGGCACGTCGTGGACGATTCGCTGGCGTTTCGCGTCTACCTCACCCTGCACGGCACCCCGTCGGTCGAACCGGGCAACTATTTGTTGCGCCGCCACGAATCGTTCTCCGACATCCGATCCATCCTGGCCGCCGGGCCCAACGTCTCATCGGTGACGGTGCTCCCGGGCTTCACCATCAACGAGGTGGCCACCCAGGTAGGACAGATCACGGGTCATGACCCCGCGCACTTCCTCGCCCTCGCCAATTCGGGCACGGTGCGCTCCCCGTTCGAGCCGGCCGGCTCCACCAACCTCGACGGTCTGGTCGGGACGGGCGCGTACCTCGTCGTGCCCGGGGAGTCGGACCAGACCTTGCTCGGGGACATGATCGACCGGTTCAACACCCTCGCCGATGCCGTGGGTCTCACCAGCGGGGCCGCGGCCCTCGGGGTGACGCCGTACCAGGCGATCACCGTCGCGTCGATCGTGGAGAAAGAAGGCGTGTACCAGAAGAACCTCGGCCAGGTGTCGCGGGTGATCTACAACCGCCTGGCGCGCGGCACACCGTTGCAGATGGACTCCACGGTGCTCTACTCCGAGCATCGCGACGGCGGGCGGGTGACCTCGGCCGACCTCGCGCTGAACACCCCGTACAACACCTACCTGCACACCGGGCTCACGCCCACGCCCATCTGCTTCCCCGACAGGGCGTCGGTGCAAGCGGCCCTGGCGCCCACGCCGGGCGACTGGCTCTACTTCGTCGTGGTATCGAAGGACGGCACCGAGGCTTTCTCCTCCACCTTCGCCGGCCAACAGGCCAACGAGCGTCTGGCTCAGAGCCGGGGCCTCGGGTAGGCCGGCGGTGCCGCTCGAGGGGGGCCCGACCCGATCGACGCCGACATGGCCCACGGGGGCCTCCACCGTCGTGGGCGTGATCGGGGACCCCATCGCCCACTCGCTGTCGCCCCTGCTGCACAACGCGGCCTTCGACGCCCTCGGTCTCGACTGGGTGTCGGTGGCGTTCGCGGTGAGCGCCGGGTCCACGGCGGACGCGCTCACCGGGATGCGCGCCCTTGGGATCGCCGGGCTGTCGGTCACCATGCCCCACAAAGAGAGCGCCTTCGCCGCGGTCGACGACACCACCGAGGTGGCCCGTCACCTGGGAGCGGTCAACTGTGTGAGCTGGCGCGACGGCGTGTTGGTCGGTGACTCCACCGACGGCGAGGGGTTCCTGGCCGCGCTGCGACGCTCGGTGGGGTTCGAGCCCGACGCCAAGCGCTGTCTCGTGATCGGCGCGGGCGGCGCGGCCCGCGCCGTGACGCTGGCGTTGGCCGCAGCTGGCGCAGCCGAGGTGGTGGTGCTGAACAGGACGGCGGCGCGCGCCGAGGCGGCCGCGACGCTGGCCGGGCCCGTGGGTCGCGTGGGGTCGGGCGCGGACGTCGCCACCGCCGAGCTCGTCGTCCAGGCGACGCCGATCGGCATGCGGCGCGCCGGGCAGCGCGCGTCGGACGAGCTCCCCGTCGACGCCGACGCGCTGCACGCGGGCCAGGTGGTGGCCGACCTCGTGTACCACCCGCTCGAGACGCCCCTGCTGGCCGCGGCCACGGCGCGCGGAGCGGTGGCGGTGGGCGGGCTGGGGATGTTGGTGCACCAGGCCGCCCTTGCACTCGAGCGATGGACCGGCCGGGTGGTGCCCGTCGAGGCCATGTGGGCGGCGGCCGAGGCGCACCGCCCTCGGTGATCGGGCCCCCTCGGAGTCTCAGGTCTCAGGGCCTCGGATTCTCAGGGCCTCAGCCCTGCCACAGCCTCCTGCCCAGCAGGTCGAAGAGGTCTTCGTTGTACGGGGCGAAATGCCGGCGCAGGTCTTCGATGACACCGAGTTCCTCGGCCTTGGCGCGTGGCGCCTCGTTGGTGGACGGAAAGGCAGTGGCGAGCGGCGACAGACCGAGCCACGCCAGGGCTCGGGCCGGCCCGTCGGGGTCGTTCCAGAGCTCCTCGCTCTCCATCACCAGGAACCGCTCTCGCTCGATGACGTCGAACCACCGTCTGAGTTGCTCGGCGTAGCGACCCCGCGCCTTGTAGGAGAAGTTGCGGTAGGCGAAGCTCTCCCCTCCGGCGAGGACGATCTCGTCCTGCCCGGCCAGGCGTTGCTCTTCGAGCGCGAGCGCCGTCGCCAACGGTTGGTCCTCGGCCTGGGTTCGACGGGAGTGCCAGTACTGCGAGATGGCCCGTTGCACAGGGTCTCGCAACAGTACGACGAACCGGGAGGAGGGGGGGAGATCAGCGGCGACGCGCCCCGGGGCGAGGGGATAGAACAACAGATACGGCGTGGCCTCGACGGCCATGCGCCTGCTCGTCCTCAAGGGGAAGTGGGCGCGGTACCACCGCTCGCCGTTGCCGTAGAACCTGTCGAAGTAGTGCACCTCCTTCGTCGTGGAGGGAGCCACCGCCGGGTGCGCAGCGAGCCAGTCGAACAGCGACGTCGTCCCACCCCGTTGGGTTCCGAGGATCACGACATCGGGAAGCGTCCGCAGTGAGGCCGTGGCCCGTCGCCACTTGCGCCCAGAGGCGGCCCGGGCGCGCTCGAGGCCCGGGCTCATCTGCACCGGGGTGGCATCAGTGCTCGTCGGCAGGGGGGCGTGGGTTCGACGCGTCGCCGGCCGCGACGACCGGGGCCGCAGCCGCGAAGACGCCTTGGCCCTGCAGTCGGAGCGCGATCTCCTGGCGCAGGATCCGAGCGACGCGTTCGCGGTCGTTGGTGGCGACCCGGACCGAGACCCGGCACGTGAAGGTGTCCGCGGCGAAGGCGACCACGCCCCACACCCGCGGTGGCTCGAGACACAGCGGCGCGTAGCGGGGGTCGTTCGACACGGCGTCGGCGGCCGCCCCGATGGTGTCGAGCACGGTGTCGACACCGGCGGTGACCGGAGCGGGCACGTCGACGGTGGCCTGGGCCCAACCGCGCGACGAGTTGGCGAGCTTGCGGATCTCGCCGTTGGGCACGTACCAGACCGTGCCGTCGTCGGACCGCAGCCGTGTGACGCGCAACGTCAGGTCCTGCACGGTTCCCGTCGTGTCGCCCACCGCGATGGTGTCACCGATGTCGAACTGACCTTCCACGGTCAGAAGGACCCCGGCCAACAGGTCGCGCACCATGCTCTGGGCCCCGAAACCGAGCGTGGCCCCGATCACCGTGGCGCCCGCCAGCAGCGGGGTGAGGTTGAGGCCGATGGTGCCGAGGGCGACGAAGAAGGCGATGGCGGCCACCACACCGCGCCACACGTTGGCGAGGAGACTGGTGAGGGTGAGGGCACGGGCCGCGGCACGCGGCGAGTCGGCGTGGGCCACGGCCTTGTGGGCGGCCGCTCCCACCCAGCGCCGGATGACCCGGCTGCCGAGCCACCCGATCAGGATCGCCACCCACACGACCACGAGGACCGTGACGGGCTTGATGACCACCTCCTGCCAGTGCGCGGCCGTCGGCTGGCTCACCCCGGCCCAGCGCAGGACGTCGTAGAGCCACCCCTGGTCGACCACCAGGGGTGGAATGGCGTGGATGGGCACGACCGGTATTCTGGTCCGCCGGAGCACACCGGTTGAGCACCTCTCTCGCACACCGCCCGGCTTCGGGTCGGCCCCTGGCCTTACGGGTGGATTTCGCTCTTCTGCTGAGCACGCTCCTCGCGGCCGGCTTCGGCGTCGTCCTCGTCTACTCGGCCACCCGGTCGAAGCTCGCCGCCGCCGACCTCAACCCGCACTACTTCCTCACCCATCAGGCCGCATACGTGGTGGTGGGCGGCGTCTTCATGATCGTCCTGGCCACGCTCGACTACCGGTGGCTCGAACATGCCAGTGCGGTGCTCTACGTGGCCATGATCCTGGCGCTGTTGGCGATGTTCACCGGCATCGGGTCCAGTGCGTTGGGCGCCACGCGCTGGGTGCAGATCGGGGGTGTGCAGATCCAGCCCTCGGCGTTCGCCACCCTCGTGCTGATCGTCACCGTCGCCACCTTTTGTGCGCGCCGACCCGAGGGCCTGGGCCGCAACGACCTCCTCAAGGTCCTGGCGCTGGCGGCGGTGCCGATCCTGTTGGTGGTGAAGCAACCCGACCTCGGCAGCGCCATCGTGATGGCGGTGGTGCTCCTCGTGATGCTCGTCATCGCCGGGATCCCGAATCGCTACCTGTTGCTCCTGATCCTGCTCACCGTGACGGGCGCATTCGCAGTGGTGCACTTCAAGCTCCTCAAGGACTACCAGCTCACCCGGATCACCGCCGTCTTCCACGCGGGGAAGAACCTCCAGGGCACCGGGTACAACGTGGGCCAGTCCGTCGCCGCCATCGGCTCGGGAGGCTCGTGGGGCACGGGGTTGTTCCACGGGCCCCAGACCAACCTCGCCTACGTGCCCGAGCAACAGACGGACTTCATCTTCTCGGCTCTGGGCGAGCAGCTCGGCTTCGTGGGCGCGGCCGGCGTCCTGGCCCTGCTCGGAGTGTTGTCGTGGCGGTTGCTGCGCAGCGCCCAGCTGGCCCGGGACGCCTTCGGCCGGCTCCTGGCGGCGGGCTGCTTCACCCTGGTGGCCTTCAGCGTGTTCGAGAACGCCGGGATGGCCATGGGCATCATGCCCGTGGCGGGGATCCCACTCCCGTTCCTTTCCTACGGAGGGTCGGCGACGGTGGCCTTCTTCTCGGCCATCGGCATCGCGCTCTCCGTGCAACTGCGCGCCCAGCGATGACCGACGTCAATTCGGGCGCGGACGCAGGCGCAGGCGCAGGCGCGGTGCCGCCCGTCGACGGAGCGGGCCCCGGACAGCCGACCGAGGGCGCACCCGCGTCCGATGACGTCGATACTCCTGACGCGGCCGGCCCGGACCAGGTGAGCGCCGGCTTGGCGCCCACCCCGCTCGAGGTGCTGGACCTCTCGCCGGAAGTGTGGAGGATCGTGGCCGTCGCCGGGATCGAGATGGAGCTGCCGAGCGCCAACCCCGAGGTCGTCCTGCACGAAGCGCAAGACCCGTGGCGCGAGCTGCGGATCCCCGTGGGCATGGCCGAGGGCACGGCCATCGCCTACGCGTTCCGCAGCATCGACACCCCCCGGCCCCTCACCCACGCGCTGGTGACCGAGATCCTCGACCGCCACGACGTGAGCATCGAGGCGGTGCGCGTCACCGTCCGACGCGGCCAGGTGTTCTTCGCCGAGATCGACACCATGGGGCCGCGGGGCAGACGCGTCCTGCCGTGCCGGCCTTCCGATGCCATCGCCCTGGCCCTGCGTCAGAGGCTGCCGACCCCCATCCTCGTGGCCGAGTGGGTGTTCACCGGTGCCGACGCCCCGCCCGGGGCCGCCTCGACCTGAGGGGGCGGGCGGCCCAGAGAGAGCCGGGACTCAGCGTCCGGCCACCGGCACCGGGGCGACGCTCGCCGGTGCCACCCGCTGGGCGGTCGCCTGGTCGGCAACGATGGCCCGTTCGCCTTCGTCGGAGATCCGCATGAGCAGGGCGATGAGGACGTAATTGGCCACCAGCGACGACCCTCCGTAGGCCATGAACGGAAGGGTGATGCCCGTCAGGGGGAGCAGCCGGACGATGCCGGCCATGATGAAAAAGGCCTGGAAGCCGATGATCACGGTGAGCCCGGCCGCCACCATCTGGGCGAACTCCGAACGCGCCGTCTGGGCGGTGCGGAGGCCGGCCCCGACGAGGAGCACGAAGGCGAACAGGATCGACGCCGTGCCGAGCAACCCCATCTCGGTGCCGAAGGCGGCGAAGATGTAGTCGCTTTGCACTTGAGGGATGTGGCTGATGTTCCCGAAGCCCAGGCCCGTGCCGAGCAGGCCCCCTGACCCCAGGCCGTAGAGGCCGTACATGATCTGGACGTTGGGGGCGGGGTGCAGCCAGTCGGCCACCCGCACGTTCACCTGGGAGAAGAGGCGGTCAGCCGCGAAGGCTCCTGCCACGAAGAGGACGAAGCCCAACACGAGGTAGTTCCACCGTCCCGACGTGATCCACAGCATCGCCATGAACAGGACGAAGATGAGGAGCGCGAACCCGATGTCGTCCTCGCCCCCGAGCACGAGCATGGTGAAGGCCCAGGCCACGAGGATGGGGACGAGGGGCCGGGGGTCGAGCATCAGCCGGTTCCCGACGCGCAACGTCGGCACCGACAGGAGCTCGCGCTTCTCGACGAAGTAGGACGCGAAGAAGATGCACAGTGCCAGCTTGGCCAGCTCGATGGGTTGGCCGTTAATCGGTCCCACCCCCACCCACAGGCGCGCCCCGTTGTGCTTCTGGCCCAGGTGCGGGATGAGCGGCGACAGCATGAGCACCACGGCCACGAGCAACATGAGGTAGCGGTACCGGTCGAGGTCGCGCGACCGGCGCACCAGCGCCAGGGTCACGATGTAGGCCCCCACGCCCACCGCGGTCCACCCCGCCTGCGCCTGGGCCCAGTGCTGGGCGATCCGGGCCAGCATCACGTAGCCGAGCCCGTTCAACAAGGTGGCGATGGGGAGGAGCACGGCATTGGCGTCGGGCGCGTAGATGCGGTTGGCGATATGCGCCACGAGCGCGAGCCCGAGCATGACGCCCAGGAACGGGCCCAGGTTGGGGGGGATCTTCGACGTGGTGCCCACCGAGGCGAGCACGTAGGTGGCGACGACGATGAGCGAGCCGAAGATCAGCAGGCCGAGCTCGGTCCGCCTTCTCGGCTTCGGACGACGGACCCGCATTCCCTCGGTGGGCGCGAGGCGACTGAGCAGTCGGGGCACCGGATCGAGCCTACTGCCGGGCCTCCCTCCGACCCCGGCATCGACCTTGGCACCGACCCCGGCGCGGAGCCTGGTACGGGGCCCGGCACCAGGGACCCTGCCGGACTCTCACCGGCAGTACCCTGGACGTTCGATGCAGGCCTTCGAACCGGCGCGTGGCGCCAGCACGGCCGCTCCCCCCGGGCCAACGGTGGGTGAGGCGGCGCCGACACTCTCCCCGGTCGGGGTGGAGGATGCCGTCACGGCCCGCGGCCCGGAGCGTTTCTCCAACCGGGAGCTGTCGTGGCTCGAGTTCGGGGCCCGCCTGCTCGACCTCGCCGATGACGAGCGGGTCCCGTTGCTCGAGCGGGTGAAGTTCCTGGCCATCTTCTCCGAGGGACTCGACGAGTTCTTCCAGGTGCGGGTGGCAGGGCTCAAGGACCAGGTGGATGCCGGCCTGCGCACGCGGTCGGCCGACGGCCTGCGTCCCAGTGAGGCGCTGCGCGCCATCCACGAGCGCGTGACCGAGCTCGTCGATCGGCAGTCGCACATCTTCGTCGACTCCGTCGTGCCGGCCCTGGCCGAGGCCGGGGTCCGGGTGGCGGACTGGTCCTCGCTCGACGACGCCGACCGTGAGCACCTGACCGACGTCTTCAGCCGCCAGATCTTCCCCGTGCTGACGCCGTTGTCGGTCGACCCCGGGCACCCGTTCCCCTACATCTCGAACCTTTCGCTCAACCTCATCGTCCGCGTCGGTGACCCCATCACGGGGGTCGAACGGGTGGCGCGGGTCAAGGTTCCTCCGCTGTTGCCGCGCTTTGTCGTCATGCCCGACGGCGAGCGGTTCGTGGCCCTCGAGCAGATCATCGCCGCCCAGCTGGCGACGCTGTTCCCCGACATGGTGATCGGCGAGCACTACGCGTTCAGGGTGACACGCAACGCGGACCTCGTGCTCGACGAGGACGAGGCCGACGACCTGCTGGCGGCGGTCGAGATGGAGCTGCGTCGTCGCCGCTTCGGGCGGGCCGTGCGTCTCGAGGTCGCGGGCGACATCTCCGACGACATGCGCGACATGCTGGTGCACGAGCTCGACCTCGGGCCCGACGATCGGTACGCCATCGCGGCGCCGTTGGACCTCGGGACGCTGTGGGGCGTCTACGAGCTCGACCGCCCCGATCTGCACGAGCAGGCGTGGGCGCCCATGACCCCACCGAGGCTCGCCAACGCCGGCAACGAGCCGGCTGACCTATTCGCGGTGCTGCGCGAGCGCGACGTCCTCGTGCACCACCCCTACGACTCCTTTGCCACCTCGGTCGAGCTCTTCATCGCCCAGGCGGCCGCCGACCCGGACGTGCTGGCGATCAAGCAGACGCTGTACCGCACCTCGGGAGACAGCCCCATCGCGGCATCGCTCATCCAGGCGGCCGAAGCGGGCAAACAGGTGGCGGCCGTCGTCGAGCTCAAGGCGCGCTTCGACGAGCAGGCCAACATCTCGTGGGCGAGAGCGCTCGAAGAAGCGGGTGTCCACGTCGTGTACGGGCTCGTCGGCCTGAAGACACACTCCAAGGCGGCTCTGGTGGTGCGGCGCGAGGAGGACGGGATCCGTCGCTACTGCCACATCGGCACCGGCAATTACAACCCCCGCACGGCGCGGCAGTACGAGGACCTCGGTCTGCTCACGGCCGACCCCGATGTCGGCGCCGATGTCGGCGACCTGTTCAACTTCCTCACCGGATACAGCCGCTACGCGCGCTACCGGAAGCTGGTCGTCGCCCCCATGGCGTTGCGCCAGCGCATCACCGAGTTCATCGAGGAGGAGGCGCAGGCCGGCCCCGAGGGACGCATCGCCATCAAGGTGAACGGGCTCACCGACCCCGACGTCATCGACTCGCTGTACCACGCCTCGGTGGCGGGCGTTCCCATCGATCTCGTCGTGCGCGGCGTGTGCAACCTCCGCCCCGGCGTCCCGGGCCTGTCCGACACCATCCGGGTGAGGTCCATCGTGGGCCGCTTCCTCGAGCACTCCCGGATCTACCGCTTCGGAGGCACGGGCACCCGGCCGCTGACCGTGCTCATCGGGTCAGCCGACCTCATGGAGCGGAACCTCGACCGCCGCATCGAGGTCCTGACCCCGGTCCTCGATCCCGAGCTGCAGGCTCGGTTGCTCGAAGTGCTCGACCTCAACTTGGCCGACGACACCAACTCCTGGGTCCTCGGCCCCAACGGGACCTGGGAGCGGGTACCGACGGTCGAGGGGATCAGCGCCCAGCGCCGGCTGCAGGAGCTGGCCCGGGACCGCGCCCGGCGCCGTCGCGAAGCGGAGACCCTGGGCGCCACCAGCTGAGCGGTGCCGGGGTCAGCACTCCGGGGAGAGCATGTCGGTGGGGCGTCGCACCCCGTCGTCGTCGAGGGACACGACCTCGTCACGGGCGTGGCGCAGGCGCTGGCCCCAACCTTCGCCGGAGAATCGCAGTGACAGGTACGCGATGCCCCCGACCGGGATGGGCAGCCAGAAGTTGACCAGCCGGTAGCCCAGGACACCGAGGAGGGCCGCTTCCTGGGGAACCCCGAAGCCGGTCAAGGTGGGGATGAGGACACCTTCGACCACACCGAGGCCCGAGGGCGTGATGGGGATCACGGCGAGCACCTGGGCCAGGCCGTAGGCGACCAGCAGGTCCACGGGGGAGACGATGGTCCCCAGCGCGGCGATGAACACGAACAACGAGGCCGCGTCGAGCAACCAGAATGCCGCCGCCCACGCGACGGCTCGCAGGAGGACCTGCGGTTCGGCCAGGAACTGGCCGAGACGCTCGGCCACTCGGTGGGCCTGGACGGCGAGCTTGTCACCGTCGAGGAACGGGATGTGCGTCGCCCAGCGACGGCAGATCTCGATGGAGCGGTTCCGTCCGCGCGTGAGCGCCAGCACGAGCCCGGCGAACAGACCCATGAGCACGACCCCGGCGCCGGCGGCCACGAGGTAGAGCGCGTTGTTGTAGCCGTGGAAGAACACCGACACGAGCAGTGCCAGCCACAGGATCGAGTTGAGCACCAGCGCAGACCCGACGCCCTGCATGCCCAGGGCGAAGCCGGCGTCCGCTCCCGACACTCCCGCCTGGGTGAGCAACCGGAAGGCGACGGCGGTGCCCGGCGCGGTGCCTCCGGGCATGATGTGGCTCACCGACAGGCTCGACAGGTTGATCCGCAACAGCCGGGAGCGGGGTGGGCCCGCGTTGTGCAGGACGGTGTGGGTGAGCTGGCTGTAGGACACGAGCGATGCGGCCTCGAGGACCACACCGGCGATGACGTACGCGAAGTTGATCTTGCCCAGCAGGTTCACCGACTTGCGGGCGCCGGCGAGCTGGGGCAGGACCAGATACTCCAGGACGAGAAAGAGCCCGACCGCGTAGAGGCCCCACTTGACCTGCCTGCGTACCCGCCTCCGCCGGGGGGCGGCCTCCGTTCCCGCCTGCATCCGGGCCATGCTTCCACGTCAGAGGGCTCGAGACGGGCCAATCGGGACCGTCGCGGCGGCTCGGCGGTGCCGCGGTCGCCGGGACCGAGGCTGCCATGCTGGGGGGAATGCCGGAGATCCCTTCACCACCGGTGACCCGGCGCGCCCGGCTGTGGGAGTGGGCCGACGAGCGCCGCGTCCCCCTGCAGGCCATCTTGCTCACCGTGGCCGTGGTGGTGGCCACCCTCGCGGCCGGCAAGATCGCCTACAAGCTGCGCGACGTCATCCTGCTCATGGCCGTAGCCGGGTTCATCGCGCTCCTTCTCAACCCCTTGGTCGTGCTGTTGCAACGAGTGGGGGTGGGACGGCGGGGCTACGCCGTGTCCATCGTGACGCTTTTCGCGGTGCTCGCGTTCGCAGGTCTGGCCTACTCCTTCGGCGCCCCGCTCGCCAACGGCCTGACGCATCTCATCTCCAAGCTCCCGAGCTACGTGAAGAGCGCCGAGCACGGCAAAGGCTGGATCGGGCATATCGTGCTCAAGTACCACGTCCAGCACTGGGTGCAGCAGAATCTGCCCAAGCTGCAGAGCTACGCCAAGAACCTCTCCAAGCCGGCCTTGAAGATCGGCGCCGGCGCCTTCGCCGTCGGCTTCGACGTGTTCGTGGTGTTCATCCTTGTCCTCTTGCTGCTGCTCGAGGGGCCCAAGCTACGCAAAGGTGTGCTGCAGTTCTTCGCCCCCGAGCGCGCCGCCAACGTCAAGCGGATCGCCGGGGAGGTCAACCGGTCGGTGACCGGCTTCATGCTCGGCAACTTCATCACCTCGGTGATCGCCGGCGCCGTCGTCTTCGTGACCTTGGTGGCCCTGGGCGTGCCCTACGCACTGCTGTGGGCGCTGTGGGTGGCGCTCCTCGACTTCCTGCCCCTCATCGGCGGGGCCCTGGCCGGCATCCCCACCGGGATCTTCGTGCTGTTCCACTCCGTCAACGCGGCGATCATCTTCGCCGTGATCTTCCTGGCCTACACCCAGATCGAGAACCACATCCTGAATCCCATCGTCATGAGCAGGACGGTGCGCATCAATCCGCTCCTGGTGCTCGTCGCCATCCTGGTGGGGGCCAACATGGGCGATCTGGTGGGGGGGTTCTTCGGGGGGTTCGTGGGCACACTGCTCGCCATCCCCATCGCGGGGTCGATCCAGGTGATCGTCCGCGAGATGTGGCAGTCGACCTCCCCCGAGGCGCAGTTGGAGATCGTGGGAGCCACCGGTGGTCCCACGGCGGTCCCCTAGGCTGCCGTCGTGCGCGTCCTGGTCGTCCTCCCGACGTACAACGAAGCCGAGAACATCGACCACGTCCTGCGCCGCATCCGCGCCGCGCTGCCCGACGCGGGAGTGCTCGTGGTCGACGACGGCAGCCCCGACGGCACGGCCGACCTGGCCGAGAAGCTCGGTGGCGAGCTCGGCAACATCGACGTCCTGCGGCGCAGTGCCAAGTCCGGCCTGGGCAGCGCGTACCGCGCTGGATTCGCATGGGGCCTCGATCGGGGCTGGGAGGCGTTCGTGGAGATGGACGCCGATCTCTCCCATGAGCCCGAGGCCCTTCCGACCCTGATCGCTCCGCTGAGCGAGGGTGTCGACCTCGTGGTCGGGTCTCGCTACGTCCCGGGCGGGTCGATCCCCAACTGGCGCTGGCACCGCCGGCTGCTGTCCCAAGGTGGCAACGTCTACGCCGCGCTGCTGCTCCGATTGCACGTGACCGACTCGACCTCGGGGTTCCGGGCCTACCGGGCCGATGCTCTGCGCCGGATCGACCTCGCCGCGGTGCGGGCCGAGGGGTACGGGTTCCAGATCGAGATGGTGTACCAGGTCCTCCAACACGGGGGACAGGTGACCGAGGTGCCCATCCGGTTCGTCGACCGGGTGGAGGGGAAGTCGAAGATGTCGATGCACATCGTCGTCGAGGCTCTCCTGCTCGTGACGTGGTGGGCCTGCAAACGGGCGGCGCGCGTCCTCGTCAAGGGCGGCGCCAACCGGGCCCGGACGGGGGTGGCCGCCTAGCACCGGTCCCGTGCCCGCCTCGCCCGGCCTTCCATCTGAGAACATGGAGAGGTGAGCACACTTACCAAGATCCTGGTGGTCGACGACGAGCCGTACATCACAGACCTGCTGGGGGCTGCACTTCGGTTCGAGGGATTCGCCGTCGAGACCGCGGCGACCGGGGGGGACGCCATGTCGCTGGCCGAGCGTGGCCACCATGACCTGGTCCTGTTGGACGTCATGCTCCCCGACGTCGACGGCACCGAGGTGTGCCGGCGGATGCGGGAGCAGGGGAACAGGACGCCGGTGTTGTTCCTGACCGCACGCGACGCCACCGAAGACAAGGTCGGGGGTCTCACCGCCGGTGGTGACGACTACGTGACCAAGCCCTTCAGCCTCGACGAGCTCGTGGCCCGGATCCACGCCGTCTTGCGCCGGACCACGCCCGCGCGCGACAGCGACCGGCTCAAATTCGCCGACCTCGAGATGGACGACGAGACCCACGAGGTCTGGCGCCAGGGCTCGCTCGTCGAATTGACCGCCACGGAATTCAACCTGCTGCGGTACATGCTCGGGAGCGCCCGGCGGGTGCTCTCCAAGAGCGAGATCCTGGATCACGTCTGGACCTACGACTTCGACGGCGACCCCAACATCGTCGAGACCTACATCAGCTACCTGCGCAAGAAGATCGACCGTGTGGACCCACCGTTGATCCACACCATCCGCGGGGTGGGCTACAGCCTCAGGCTCCCGCGCGACAGGGAGTAGGGCCTCGGTGTCGCTGAGGCGTCGGCTGGTCGTGGGCATGCTGCTGCTGCTCTTGGCCGGGCTCATCACGACCGACGTGGTCACGTCGTCGTCGTTGCGGTCCTTTCTGATCGGAAGGCTCGACGAACAGATCGACGCCTCGCAGAACCAGGCTTACACCTATATCTCCCAGGTCTATCAGCGCGACCTGCAGGCGGGCGACCGAACGCCGGTCACCGACCCCGGCAAGTGGCTCGCCGAGCTGAGCTCGAAATCGCCCCCGAGGTTCACCGCCAGCCCAAGGCCGAACCCCCGCTTGAACGGCGGGGTGCTGGCCGACCGGCTGAGCTCCGACGCCTACGTCGAGGTTCTCTCGACGAACGGCAAGGTGATGGTCCGGCTCCCTTCGGGCCTGGCCGCCAACCCCGACCCCGCCCCCATGCTGCCGCGGGACCTGCCGGTCCAGCACCTCACCACGCCGCACGTGTTCGGGACGAACCACGGTCCCTACTCACCCGAGAGGCGGGCGATCGACGTCCCCGCCGTCGGGTCACGGGGACTGCAATACCGGCTCGAGGCCGTGGCGGTCCCGGGCGGCACGGTCGTCACCGCCATCTCGCTCGACCCCACCGACAAGACGCTCGCGTCGCTGACGCACGTGGAGCTCTTGGTGTCGATCGTCGTGATGATCGCCCTGTTGCTGCTCACGTTGTGGATCGTCCGAGTCGGCATGCGCCCGCTCGATGACATGACCGAGACAGCAGGGGCAATCGCCGGTGGCGACCTCACCCGACGGATCAGGCGCACCGATGACCGCAGCGAGGTCGGTCGGCTCGGCGTGGCCCTCAACGGCATGTTGAGTCAGATCGAGGCTGCCTTCCGCGAGCGCACGTCCTCCGAGGTGCGCCTCCGACGCTTCGTGGCCGACGCTTCGCACGAGCTCCGCACTCCGCTGACGTCGATCCGGGGCTACGCCGAGCTCTTGCGCAAAGGGGCGTTCGAAGCCGAGGACGATCGGCGCCGCGCCGCAGAGCGCATCGAGGGTGAAGCAGCGCGTATGAGCTTGTTGGTCGAGGACCTGCTCCTGTTGGCTCGCCTCGATCAGGGCCGACCTCCGGCGCGCGAGGACGTGGATCTGTGTCGCATCGTCGCCGACGCCGTGGACGCCACCCGCATCTACGACCCCGAGCGGCCCATCTCCCTCGACATGGGCGGGCCCGTCGTGGTCCAGGGCGATGCCGCCCGCCTACGCCAGATCGTGGACAACCTCCTGCAGAACGCGGTGGTGCACACGCCCGCGGCCACGCCGGTCCACGTCGAGGTGGCGCGCCGAGGTCGAAGCGCCCTGGTGCGCGTGGCCGACGAGGGGCCCGGGCTCGACGCCGAGCAGGCGGCCCGGGTCTTCGACCGCTTCTACCGTGGCAGCGAGGCCCGCACCGGGGAAGGCACGGGACTGGGACTGTCGATCGTGGCCGCGCTGGCCGGCGCGCACGGCGGGAGTGCCCGGGTCGACTCCACGCCGGGCGTCGGTTCGGTGTTCATCGTCGAGATCCCCCTCGCCGACCCCGAGGCCGCCGCGGGACGACCGGTAGCGGAGTCCGAGTCGGAGCCCGAGTCGGAGCCCGCCGGCGACACGACCTCTGTGAGCCCCGGTGGCGGGGACGAGCACCTTGCGCCGTCCGTTCGTCGTTGACCGCGGCCGGGGCGCCCCGGTCCTCTTCGTTCACGGACAACCCGGGCTCGGCAGCGACTGGGACCCGGTCGTCGAGCGCTTGACCGATCACCGGCTCCTCATCGTCGACCGTCCCGGATACGGCCGCAGCGGCGAGGAGACGCTCAGCATCGCGGGCAACGCCGATCTCCTGGCGGACGTCGTGGTGGAGCGTCACGCCGCGCCGGTCACAGTCGTCGGCCACAGCTACGGCGGCGGGGTGGCCATCGAGCTCGCGGCGCGCCGCCCCGAGCTCGTGGCCGGTCTCGTCCTGGTCGGTTCGATCGGTCGTGCCAACAGCCTCAACGTGCTCGACCGCGTCCTCGCCACGCCGGTGATGGGAGAGGTCCTGAGCGCGGCGGGGCTGTTCACGTTGGCGCGGGTCCTCCCACGTGTCCGTCACCTGGTGGAGCCTCAGCAGCACGCCGCCTTCGCGTGGCTGCGAGCCAGCCTGCCCGATGAGCGCTACGACAAGGTCTCGTTGCAAGGGGGACGGCAGGTGTGGAGGAGCTTCGTGGCTGAACAACGCTCCCTCGTGCGCGAGATCGGTTCCGTCGAGGCCGCGCTGGGCTCGGTGCGGGTGCCCACCGTCGTGATCTCCGGGACGTGGGACCTCGTGGTCCCCCCGTCGGTGTCGGCCAGTATCGCGGTGTCGATCCCCGGTAGCGAGCTGGTGAGCGTCGCCCGCACGGGACACTTCGTCCCACGCGACGCCCCTGAGGTCGTGGCCGCGGCGGTACGCACCGTCGAGTCCCGTGCCCAGGGCCAGAGGGCGCAGTAGGCGGAGTACGACACGCCCACGTGATCGTTTGGTGATGAAGGTGGCCCGAGGTGGAAGACTGCGCCGATGGCCATCGACTTCACCTTCGAACCCGATGTCGAAGACGCCCGCGTGCGCATGCGGGAATTCGTCGACCAAGAGGTGCGCCCCACAGAGGAGCGCCTGAGCGCGGAGAGCTCCGGTCGTGGCGACTGGCGAGCGGAGCTCGACCGTCTCCGGGACCGTGCCCGTGCCCTTGACTTGTGGATGCCCCACATGCCCAAGGAATGGGGTGGGGTGGGTCTCGGCCCGACGGCGGTGGCGGCGGTCTCGGCCGAGTCGTCCAAAGCGCGTTGGGCGTCGTATGTCGTCAACTGTTACGCGCCCGACGAGGGCAACATGCACACGTTGTTGCACTGGGGGACCGACGACCAGAAGGAGCGCTACCTCGCCCCCATGTGCGAAGGCACGGTGCGGTCCTGCTTCGCCATGACCGAGCCGGAGGTGGCAGGCTCGGACCCGACCCTCATGCGGACCCGGGCCGTGCCCGACGGCGACGAATGGGTGATAAACGGCCACAAGTGGTTCATCAGCGGAGCGCGCGGGGCGCGTTTCGCCATCCTGCTCGCTCGCACCGAGGACGACCCCGAGGTGCCGCAGGCGGCCACCACGGCATTCATCGTGGACGTGCCGTCGGAGGGTTGGGAGATCGTGCGGGACGTGGAGACGATGGCCGGCAGCCACAACCACTGCGAGATCAGGATCAGCGACCTACGCGTGCCCGACGCCAACCGGCTGGGTGAAAGAGGCCAGGGCCACCGGCTCGGGCAGTACCGCCTGGGACCGGCGCGCCTGGCGCATTGCATGCGATGGCTCGGTCAGATCGAGACCGCCCTGGACCTCATGGTGGCGAGGGCCACGCAGCGCTACTCGCACGGGTCGTTTCTGTCGGAGAAGCAGGGCATCCAGTGGTTGGTGAGCGAGTCGGCGATCGAGCTCTATCAAGCCAAGCTGATGGTGTTGCACGCCGCGTACCTGATCGAGCACAAGCTTCCCTTCACCACCGAGGTGTCGATGGCCAAACACCACGTGGCGAACACGTTGTGGCGGGTTGTGGACCGCGCCGTGCAGGTCCACGGCGCGCTCGGGTACTCCAAGGACTCGCCCTTGTCGGACATGCTCCTCCAAGCCCGTTGGAGCCGGTTCGCCGACGGTGCGGACGAGATCCACAAGTGGCGTGTGGCCGAAGCGGTCATCGCCGCGTACAACGAACACGGCACCACGCGCTCGGCCACGGGCGACCTCCCCCTGTGAATCCGAGGATCTCCCTCGCCAAAGCGCGAGGGCGCTTCGTGACGGGCGACCTACGGCCGCTCGACGGTCACCACGAGTAGCGGTAGACCACCTGGGCCACGCACGACGGCTTGTCCGAGCCTTCGGTCTCGATGGTGATGTCGAGCACGGCCTGGGCGGCGTCGGGGCCGACGCTCTCCACCGACGACACGGCTGCTCCGAGGCGGAGCTTCGATCCCACTTTGACCGGAGACGGGAAGCGGACCTTGTTGCACCCGTAGTTCACGCCGAACTTGAAGCCCTCGACCCGGACCACCTCGGCCAGGATCGACGGGATGATCGAGAGGGTCAGGTATCCGTGGGCGATGGTGGTGCCGAAGGGCCCCGACGCGGCCCGCTCGGGATCGACGTGAATCCACTGGTGGTCGCCGGTGGCATCGGCGAAGAGGTTGATCTGCGCCTGGTCGATCACGTGCCAGTCGGAGAATCCGAGGTGCTGGCCGGTGAGCTTGCTGAGCTCCTCGATGCTCGAAACGGTCGTCGTCATGCCACGACACTATGCGCGCTTCACGGTGGCCCGCCGGGTGCGCCCCCGGCCCGGTTACTTGAACCAGACGCGCTGGTACTCGCGGCTCTGGGGATGGAGGTAGAGCGCGCCCAGGACGACGGTGAAGAGGAGGTTGACCCCCACGAGCCTGAAACCGGACACGATCCCCACGTAGGCGAACACCGAAAGGAACAACAGCACGCTGAGCCCGCACAGCACGATCCCGAGCCAATAGCCCCACCGTTTCTCGTTGGCGACGCCGTACCCGGCGGCACCGAGCCCGAGAGAGAGCACCAACGGGTACGACCCGAACAAGATCCACAGCAGGCCGAGGGCGGCGGTCAGATAGCTGAGCATCACCGCGCCCTGCAGGGTCTGGGGTTGCGACGGGTCGAACCAGCGTCTGGGCTCGGCCATCTGGTCATTCTTGCAGGTCCGGGTGGCCGCTTGACCCCGGAACGGTCGGTAGTCTCGGTGTGGTGAAGGCGACCGGTGATCTCGAGACCCGGAGCCGGGTGGCCCGGTTGTTCGGCCGCCGGGCGTCAGCCGCCCATCCGAGCCGGCGTGGCACCGGTGATGCCCACCTGTGGGACCACCATCGCAACGTGCAAGGCGGAGGGGCCCGCGCCGCGGTGTTCGGGGTGGCGGACGGCCTGGTCACCAACGTGTCGCTGATCCTGGGGTTTGCCGGCGCCAACGCGGGTCCCGGTGTGGTGCGCTTGGCCGGGATCTCGCTCATGATCGCCGGCGCGTTCTCGATGGCGTCGGGCGAGTGGACCTCCATGTCGGCCCAGCGCGAGCTCCTCGAGCGCGAGCTGGCCATGGAGAGCCACGAAATCAGGCACCGACCCGAAGGCGAGCGGCGTGAGCTCGTCGGCATCTACGAGAAACGTGGCGTGGACCCCACCGTCGCCCGCACGCTCGCCGACGAGATGATGCGGACGCCCGAGTTGGCGCTCGAGACCCACGCCCGTGAGGAGCTCGGCATCGACCCCGCCGCACTCGGTCGGCCCCTGCAGGCCGCGGTGTCGTCGTTCGTCACCTTCGCAGTCGGTGCACTGATCCCCCTCATCCCGTGGTTCTTCGCCCGAGGGACCGCTGCGGTGGTGGCATCGGTCGTGCTGAGCGTGCTCGCCGCGCTCGGCGTGGGAGCAGCCTTGACCCTGTTCACCCGTCGGAGCTGGTGGCGGTCGTCGGCTCGCCAGCTCCTGATGACGGCGCTACCGGCTGCGGTGACCTTCGGGGTTGGCGCGGCCGTCGGCATCAGCACCGCGCACTAACACCTGCAGCCCAAGGCGCGCCTCGCCGGGCGACCCGTTCGTCGAGGCCCCGGCAGCGCGCCGCCGCGTCAACGCGTCCAGCGCCGCCAGGACGGGTGGTGCTGGGCCAGCCGGAACATGAGCCGTCGGGGGGTGTCCACCATGATCAGGAGGACGAAGCCCAAGACGATGAGGGCGCCACCCACCACGGCCAGCCACTGCGCGATCACCCCCACACCGGTGAAGGCCAGGGATCCGGAGCTCGCCTCGACGACGGGATCTGCTGCCGTGGTCGGGTCCGCGGTGTCCGAGTGCGAAGACCCTGCGGCGGTGGCCGGCGCGGTGGTGGTCGACGACGCCGGTTTCACCGTTGTCTGAGACCCTGGAGCCGGCGCTGTCGTCGTCGGGGCCTCGGTGACGGCAACCGGATCGGGCATCGTGGTGTCAGTCGGGCCGGTCGTGTCTGTCGGGGCCGTCGTGTCAGTCGGAGCCGTCGTCACTGACGGGGTCGTCGTGTCAGTCGGAGCCGTCGTCGCTGACGGGGTCGTCGTCGGTGGCGCGGTGTCTGTCGAGCCGGTGGCGATCACGGGCGCGACGGGCGAGGCGTTGGGCGCGCTCGAGACGATGCCGGTGGGCTCGGTGTTGTTCGGGTAGGGCTTGCACGTCAGGGTCAGCGTGCTGCCCGACACGATCAGGCCCAGCGAGACGGCCGGGTCCACGGTGAGCGTGACATTGCCTCCCGTGGCGGTGAAGGGGCCGACGGTTCCCGGAGACGCAGGCACCGCCAGCGCCAGGCCCGAAGCAGGCACCGGGCTCGGGATGGGCGCATTGATGTCGAGCTCCCCTGACGACACGGTCGCCGGATCGGCACCAGCGGCGTCGATCTTGACCACGGCATCACCCACGATCGCCGAGTTGCCGAGCGCGGCGGCCGCGGAGACGATCGAGGACGGAAGATTGAGGTTGGTCTGGAAATTGGTGGCCTGGAATTGCTGTCCGACGGCGAGGCTGCCCGGGATGGACGCCGTCGTCGTGACGTTGTTGAGCACGATGTTGCCGACCGGCGTGCCGGGGCAGTACAGCTCGTAGGCGCCGGTCGTCTGTCCGGGCGGCACCGTCGTGGGCGGCGTGGTCGTGGGTGTCGTCACCGGGCCCGCGGTGACGATGACGGGAGAGACGGGCGAGGCATCGGGTGGGAATTGGGAGATGCCTGTCGGCGCGCTGTCGTCGGGATAGGCGGTGCAGCTCAGAGCGAGATCGCTGCCCGACACCTCGAGGGTGATGTCGACCGCCGCGTTCTGGGCGATGGTGATGGCGTTGCTGGTAGCGGTGAAGGGCCCGATCGTGCTGGGGGTCGACGGCACCACGATCGTGACGCCCGTGTCCGGGACTGGACTCGGGAGCGGGACGTCGAAGCTCATCGGGCCGGTCGGGATCGACGCCGGCGTGGCGCCCGCGGCGTCGATCGTGGCCGTGACGTTGCCGGGGAGCGACCCGTTCCCCAGAGCGGCCGCGGCCGAGGCGATGGAAGCGGGCAGGGGAACCTGGGCCTGATAGTTCGTCACGCTGAACTGGTCACCCGGGGACGGGTCAGGCGGTGAGAGCGTTGCCGTCGTCGTGACCTCGTTGAGCACGACGTCGCCGATCGGCGTGCCCGGACAGTACAGCTCGTAGGGTCCTTCGCCTCCCGGGCCGATGGGAGGCGGAGGGGTGATCGTGGCGGTCCCGGTGGCGACGACCGGCTCGATGGGCGGTCCGGTCGGTGCGGTGGTCGTCAGACCGGTGGGCTCGGTGTCGTTGGGGAACGGCGTGCAGAACAGCCCGAAGTTGTCGCCGAACTCGGTCACGTTGAGGTCGACCTCGTTGATGGCGAATGCGATCGGGCCACCCGCGGCCGTGAACGACGCGACCTCGCCGGCGGGGAGCGTCGCGTCGAACTGCACTCCGGTGGCGGGGACCGGATTGGGCAGCGTCACGTCGAAGGGGAGGTCGAAGAACGACGGGAACGGCCCTGGGTACGGTTCGGGGAACGGCACCACGGGGGAGATGGGCTCCACCGTCACCGACGTGGTGGTGGGGGTGGGGGGCAGCTCCGTCAACGACGCACCGATAGAGGGCTCCACGATGATGGGACCGGTCCCGCCGAATTGGGTCACGCCCGTTGTGTCGAGGAACATCGACATGTCTCCGGAGATCTGGGTGAGACCGAGGCCTTCGGCTTGTTCGACGACGCTCTGGGGGATCGAGAATTGCGTCTGGAGATCGCCGAGCTGGAATTCCTGATTCTGCGCCAGCGTGGACGGCGTGATCGTTGCGGTGGTGGTCGTGTCGTTCAGCACGAGGTCGCCCACGGGACTGCCCGGGCAGTACAGCTCGTAGGGCCCGGTGGGCGACGTCGGGGGAGGTGTCGTCGGGGGGGCCGTGGTCGTGGTGGTGGTGGATCCCGATGCCGAGGCGGTGGCGATGACGGGCCGCAGCGGTGCTGCAGTGGGGGCCGTGGTGGTCGATCCCGACGCCGGCAGGCTGTCATTGGGATACGCCGTGCACGACATCTTGAAGGCCTTGCCCGACAACGCCGCGACCACCAGGGTGGACTGGTCCTGGGCCAAGGTGATGGCGCCGCCCGACGCGGTGAACGGGCCCACACTCGTGGGAGAGGTCGGGAAGTCGACCCCGAGGCCCGAGCTCGGAATCGTGGTCGGGATGGGCACGTCGAATGCCATCGACCCCGTCGAGGCCTGATCGGGCGAGGCCCCATACGCATCGACAGCACTGGCGGCGAGACCGTCGAAGCTGCTGTTGCCGAGCCCGGTCGCGGCGGAGACGAGGCCGACGGGGAGCGGGATATGGGTGGAATAGCCCGTGACGTCGAACTGCTCACCCGCCGACAGACTGCTCGGCGACACGGTGGCGGTCGTGACGACGTCGTTGAGCACGAGGTCTCCCACTGGGGTGTGCGGGCAGTACAGCTCGTAGGGCCCGGTCAACGTCGGGGGCGGCGGTGGCGGCGTCGTTTGCCCGGCGGTGGCGATCACGGGGGAGATCGGCAGACCGGGCGGAGTCTCGGCGGTGAAGCCCGCTTGGGGGATGGCGTCGTTGGCGTAGGAGGAACAGTGGAGGTCGAGCAGCCCGATGCCATCACCGTCCTCGACCGTGGTCTCTGTCTGTGTGCTCGACGTCACGGTGATGGCGGTGCTCGTGGCGGTGAACGGACCGACGGTGGCCGGCGACGACGGCACGGCGAGCGCCACGCCCGTCGGGGGGACCGGGTTCGGGATCGGCACGTCGAATTTCAACGCTCCCGTGGAGATGGCGGGGGGCGTTGCACCGGTGGCTTCGACCGTCGTCTCGATGGTGCCGGTGAGCGATGTCAGGCCCGTGGCCTCGGCGGACTGGACGACCGATGCGGGGAGTTGTTCCTGGGTCTGGAGGCCGGTCACGCTGAACAGCTGACCTGCGGTCGGGGAGGCCGGGGAAAGCGCGCCGGTCAAGGTGACGTCGTTCAGGACGATGTTTCCCACCGGCGTGCCGGGGCAGAAAGTCTCGAAGGGTGCCGTGTCGGCAAAGGCGGAACTCGTTAGTGCTTGTGTTATGACGCCGGCTACCAATGAGGTTCCGATCACGAGCGCGAGCGCGCCAATGATGCTGAGCCGAGTTGCAAGGTGTTGAAAGCGTCCCACCGTGACCCCCTCTGCCCGCCGGCTGGGAGATCTGGCCCCTCAGTCGGCGACGGGCGAGTGTGTGGTAGCTATGGCATCAGCTGCGTTCGGCACGCGCATCCCCAAGATTGATGAACCGCGCAGAGTGATGGTCATGACACTTCACTCACCATCTTCGGCCGCGTCCACGGATGGCAGGTGCGGCGGGCAAGTGCGGCCGACAGGACTGTGGTCAGGAGGACGCGGGGTTCAGGAGGGCTGCGCTCAGGAGGACGCGGCCACGTCGGTGACGTAGGCGCGATCGGTGTGGTCGACCTCGAAGCCGAGCTTCCGGTAGAGGTGTACCGCCGGGGTGTTGTCGGCGTCGACGTAGAGCATTCCCACGGTGATGCCTCGTTCCGAGAGGTAGTCGAGGCCGGCGAGCACGAGGTCGCGGCCCAGGCCCAGACCCTGGAAGTCCGGGTCCACCGAGATCACGTAGATCTCTCCCAGAGGGGGCTCGGTGTCGTGGTGCACCTTCGTCCAACACGAGGCGGCCAACCGGCCGTCGCGCTCGTGGAGGAGGAACCCTGCGGGGTCGAACCAGGCTTCGGCCTCGCGCTCGAGGATGGTGTCGAGGCTCCACCCCCCTTGCTCGGGATGAGAGGCGAAGGCCCGGTTGTTGACCACCAACCACGCTTCCTCGTCCTCGCCGGGGCGGAAGGGGCGGACGGCGATACGGGGATGGTCGTCTTCGAGCGGGAGGGCTCGGCGCATCTGGTAGAGGTCTCGGCCGCGCCGAAGGCCGCAGGTCTCGGCCATGGCGTCGGTGAGGGGGGTGGGTTTCGGGACCCACAGATGCAGGTGCCCCCCGCCCTCGTGCGAGACCTCGCGCAACGCGGCGGCGAGGAGACTGATGCCGACCTCGGCGTCGGGCTTGCGGTGGTCGGGGCGGATCACGACCTCGACGCCCCAGGTGTCATGACCCCGGCTGAGTTGCGCGTAGCCGACCAGAGGCCCGTTGGACGGCTCTCGGGCGACGAAGCCGGCGAAGCCCTTGCGACCCCCATGCACCAGGTCGAGCCACTTGTGCTCACCGAGCGGGTAGTGGCCGTCGGCGACGAGCGCCTGCTGGAGGAGCTGGGACACCTCGGCGATGTCGGACTCGCCCATGCGGCGCTTGACCTCGATGGGGTGCACCGTCGCAGGCTACCGAACGGCGTCTGCCGCCCTCGACCGCTCGGGCCGGTCAGACGCCTCGGTACTGTGAGGTCGTGGCCCGTCCCCGCTCCCTACGCGCCCGGGCGGGAGAGGTCGTGAAGCGCCTCGCACACCAGTTCCCGGGCAGCGCCGTCGAGTTGTGCGCGCTCCGGCACGAGGGCCCCTTCCAACTTCTCGTGGCGACCATCCTGTCGGCCCAGTGCACCGATGAACGGGTGAACATGGTGACGCCCGGTGTGTTCGAGGCGTACCCGACACCCAAGGCCCTCGCCGACGCGCCTCTCGAGGACCTCGAGGAGCGGGTGCGGTCAACGGGTTTCTTCCGGTCGAAGGCCAAGAACCTCGTGGGGATGGCCCGGGGGGTGACCGAGCGATTCGGCGGGGAGGTGCCGACGTCGATGGACGACCTCACCAGCCTTACCGGGGTGGGACGCAAGACCGCCAACGTGGTGCGCAGCGTGGCCATGGGCCTGCCCGGGCTACCCGTCGACACCCACGTGGGGCGTCTCTCCCGCCGTTTGGGCCTGACGGCCCAGACCGACCCGGTGAAGGTCGAAAGCGAGATTTGTGCCCTCGTCCCGCCCCAGGAATGGGGGACGTTGAGCCTCCGCCTCATCCTCCACGGGCGCAAGACGTGCCGGGCCCGTACCCCGCTGTGCGGCGAGTGCGTCCTGGCTGACATCTGTCCGTCGTCGCTGGTTCCGCTCCGCTGATTTGGGACGAAGTTTTGGGCCCGTTCATGGAAGGCGGAGGCGTCGCGTGGTGTTGTTAAAGGTGACGGAACCGGTTCCCGCCACCTGGTTCCGAAGAGTGCGGCCGGGATCCGCCGTCTGGCCCACTCGCGCGACGGCGCCCGCAAGGGCGCCGTCAGCGCTATTGGATCGACCGTTCCCGCCTGGCTCGTCCGCTACCGGCGACGTCCCGGAGCGGAAGTCATCCGACCGAGGCGTCGTCCTGCACCGGTGAGGGCCCGCTCCACGGCGAAGAGCTCGGACGCAGTGTCGTCGTCGCTCTCCGAAGCAGCCTGGTCCGCGATGGCGGCGACGCGCTGGCGCAGCTCTTCCAGGGCGGTTGCCACCGAGGACAGCTCGGCGAGGGGGGCGGACACGCCCTGATGATGACCTATCCCCGCGGGCGATGCGAAGCGGGGACGCCCACGTGACGCCCCACGGGGGCGCGCCCGGAGGAATTCCAAGCCTCTCACCAGGACCGGAGGGCGGAGGTGCCCCGAGTACCATCGAGTGTCCGTGCCCCTCAAGCGCCTCGACCTGCGTGGTGTGCCCGCCGACGAGCTGGCTGACGTGCTGCCGCGCCCGCCCGCGGCGCAGACCTTTCCCAGTGATGCGGTGCGAGCCATCCTCGACGAGGTGCGCGTCGGCGGGGACCAGGCCGTCCGGGCCCTGACCCTGCGGTTCGACGGTGTCGAGGTCGATGCGTTGCGGGTCCCGCGCGAGGACCTCGACGCCGCGTTGGCCGACCTCGAGCCCGGGCTCCGCTCCGCCCTCGAGGTCGCCTACGAGCGCATTCTCGCCTATCACGGCCACGAACCGGAGCCGGTCTCCGACTTCGAGAACGACGGGGTCGTGGTCCGACACCTCCTCCGACCGGTGGCGCGCGCCGGGTTGTACGCCCCAGGGGGTCGGGCGCGCTATCCCTCCACGGTGCTCATGTGCGCCGCCCCGGCCCGGGTGGCCGGTGTGGCCGAGCTGGTGCTGTGCGTCCCGCCCGGGCCCGACGGTGCCATCGCGGCCGAGACGTTGGCGGCAGCCGCGATCGCCGGCATCGACGAGGTCTATTGCGTGGGCGGGGCCCAGGCGGTGGCGGCGATGGCATTCGGTACGGAGTCGATCAGGCCCGTCGACGTCATCGCAGGCCCCGGCAACCGTTACGTGGCTGAGGCGAAGCGTCAGGTGTCGGGGATCGTCGGCATCCCGTCGGCGTTCGCGGGCCCTTCGGAGGTGGTGGTGGTCGCCGACGGCGACACGCCCGTGCCCTGGGCGGCGATCGATGTCGTGGTCCAGGCCGAGCACGGCCCCGACGGCCTCGCCTGGCTGGTGACCTGGTCGCCGGAGGCAGCTGACGCCATCGAGGCCGAAGTCGACCGACTGGTGGCGGCATCGCCGCGGCGCCAAGACCTCGAAGCGACGTTGGGGTCAGGCGGGTACGTCGCCCTGGTGGACGGGCCGGACCAGGCGCTGGCGGTTGCCAATGTGGTGGCGCCCGAGCACCTGGAACTGCTGGTGGAGGGCGCGGCGGCGCTCCTCCCCCTCGTGCGCAGTGCGGGGGCGGTCTTTCTGGGCCCGTACGCCCCGGCCAGTGTGGGCGACTACGTGGCGGGCCCGAACCACGTGCTTCCTACCGCCCGGACGGCGCGTTTCGCGTCCGCGCTGCGCGTCGACGACTTCCGCACTCACATTCACGCAGTGTCGATGGACGCCGCCACGCTCGCCCGGCTGGCACCACACGTGGCTGCCATCGCGCAGGCCGAGGGGCTCCCCGCCCACGCCCAATCCGTTGTCGTGCGCGGCGAATCGCGATGACGGGCCCCGTCCCGGTGCGCGCCGACCTGACGGTGTTGTCGGGGTACCACTCCCCGCAAGTCGAGGTCGAGGTGCGCCTCAACACCAACGAGTCGCCGCTGCCGCCGCCGCCGCAGTGGCTGAACGAGCTGCGCGACGAGCTCGGTCGCATCGACTTCAACCGCTACCCCGATCGCGACGCCACCGAGCTGCGCGCCGCCCTCGCTCAATTCCACGGGGTCGATCCGTCCCAGGTGTTCTGCGCCAACGGTTCCAACGAGGTCCTCCAATGCCTGTTGTTGGCCTACGGAGGCGCCGGGCGGGTCGTAGCGCTGTTCGAGCCCACCTACGCGCTGCACAGCCACATCGCCTCGATCACCGGCACGAAGGTGGCGCGCGGCTGGCGTGGTCCCGACTACCTGATCGACCTCGATGTCCTCGACAAGGTCGTGGACGAGTCCCAACCCGTGATCACGTTCCTGTGCTCGCCCAACAATCCCACGGGGAGAGCCGAGCCGCCCGAGGTCGTGGCGCGTGTCCTCGAACGCGCGCCGGGCCTCGTGGTCGTGGACGAGGCCTATGGCCAGTTCGCGCCGTGGAGCGCGCTCGAGCTCGTGGACAGTGGCGCCACCGGTTCCGACCGCTTGGTGGTCGTGCGCACGTTCTCGAAGACGTGGTCGATGGCGGCATGCCGACTCGGGTACCTCGTCGGCGACCCGGTGGTCGTGGCGGCGTGCGAAGCCGTCGTGCTGCCGTATCACCTCGACGCCATGACCCAGGCGGCGGGACGCCTCGCCCTGCGGCACGTCGACGCCATGGAAGCGCGCGTGGCGCTGATCAGCGAGGAGCGCGGTCGCGTCGCCTCGGCGCTTGGTGACCTGGCCCTCGAGTCGTGGCCCTCGGACGCCAACTTCATCCTGTTCCGCCCCACGACCCGGGCCGCCACCGACGTGTGGCTGGACCTCCTCGACGCGTCGGTGTTGGTGCGCGACTGCTCGAGCTGGCCGGGGCTCGAAAACTGCCTCCGTGTGACAGTCGGAACGCCCGAGGAGAACGACCGGTTCCTGGCCGCGCTGGGCTCGAGTCTTCAGCCGTCGTAGCGCTGACGATCGCCCTGATGATCGCCGGCCCGGTGGCGTCTCGGTCCGGCACGGTCGGTCCAGCGCGTAACCTGGGCGACTCCATGACGCACGCCGACGACCCCGACAACCGCCCCGGGCCCGCCCGAGCCGAGCCCGACCAATGAGCCCGGACCCTCGCGCCGCCACGCGCCAGCGAAGGACGAAAGAGACGGCTATCGACGTCGAGATCGCCCTCGACGGCACCGGGTCGGTGGACGTCGAGACCGGGCTCCCGTTCTTCGACCACATGATCTCCCAGCTCGGTCGCCACGGAGGGCTGGACCTGACGGTCAAGGCCACCGGTGACCTCCACGTCGACGCGCATCACACCGTGGAGGACGTGGGCATCGTGCTCGGCGAGGCGCTGGCCCAGGCGCTCGGCGACAAGGCGGGCATCCGCCGCTTCGCGTCTATCGCGTTGCCCCTCGACGAGGCGTTGGTTGAGGTGGCGCTCGACATCTCGGGTCGGCCCTACCTCGCCTACGACGTTGCTTTCGGCCCCGACGTCACGCCGCTGGGCTCACCCCCGTTCGACCCTCAACTGGCCGAGGAGTTCTGGCGCGCGTTCGTCACGGCGTCGGGCATGACGATGCACCTGCGCCTGTTGACGGGCAAGAACACGCACCACATCGTCGAGGCGTCGTTCAAGGCGACGGCGCGTTGTCTGCGCGACGCGGTACGCCTGGAAGGTGGGGGCGTGCCCTCGACCAAGGGCACGTTGGGAAGCGCCGACGGGGTATGACGATGGACGGAGGAATCGCCGTCCTCGACTACGGCATCGGCAACCTCGCCTCGGCCCAGAAGGCGTTCGTGCACCTCGGGGCCGACGCGCGGCTCGTCACCGATCCCGACGACGCCGCGGGTGCCTCGGGAGTGGTGCTCCCCGGGGTGGGGGCATTCGGCCGGTGCGCCCAGGCGTTGCGCTCCACGGGGCTCGACGGGGCCGTGGACGACGCGCTGGAGCGCGGGCTGCCGTTCCTCGGTATCTGCGTCGGCTTCCAGTTGTTGTACGAGGGGTCCGAGGAGTCTCCAGCGGTCCCGGGTCTCGGCGTCCTCGGCGGCACGGTGCGCTCCCTACCCGAGGGTCTCAAGCGACCGCAGATGCAGTGGAACCAGCTGGTGACTCGCCCGGGCACCGACAGCGGGCTGCTCGCCGGGATAGCCCCTCTGCCTTGGGTCTACTTCGTCCACTCCTATGCGCCGGAGCTGTCCGGCGACGCGGTGGCGACGTGTGACTACGGCGGCGAGGTTGTCGCCGCCGCGGAGCGCGGGCCGGTGTGGGGCGCGCAGTTCCACCCCGAGAAGTCGGGCTCGGTGGGGCTGTCCATCCTCGCCAACTTCGTGGCCGTGTGTGGAGACGGGCCTCGGCCCCTGTGACGGGCGCCATGGAGCTCTTTCCGGCCATCGACCTCCACGACCGGGGCGCGGTGCGTCTGGTCCAAGGCGACTTCGGACGCGTGCGCCGGTATGGCGATCCTGTGGCACTGGCGCGCACCTACGCGGCCGGCGGCGCGCGGTGGATCCACGTCGTGGACCTCGACGCGGCCCGTACGGGCGAGCCCGTCAACCGAGACGTAGTCCTGCAGATCGCCTCCGCCGTCGAGGTCAGGGTGCAGGCCGGCGGGGGAGTGCGAGGGGCGGCGGACGCCACCGCGCTGCTCGACCACGGGGTGGAAAGGGTGGTGCTCGGCACCGCCGCGCTCGAGACACCTGAGCTCGTCGAGTCGCTCGGAGCGCGGTATCCGGGTCGGGTGGCGGTTGGCCTCGACCACCGGGGAGCGGAGCTGGCGGTGCGCGGATGGGAACACCCCAGTGGCACGTCGCTCGACTCCGCCCTCGCCCGCTTGGCTGACGTGGACCTGGGGGCGGTGGTGGTCACCGCCATCGATCGAGACGGCATGCTCAGCGGTCCCGACCTCGTGGGACTACGCGCCGCGCTGGCGCTCACGACCCATTGCGTGGTGGCGTCGGGGGGAGTGCGCTCACCGTCGGACCTCTCCGCCCTGGCCGGGCTCGAAGTGCAGGTGGCAACCGAGCCCGGACCGAGGCGACTGGCCGGCGTCATCGTCGGGACCGCCCTGGTCGAAGGGGCCATGACCGTCGAGGAGGCGATCGCCGCGTGCGCGCCGTCCGTGTGATCCCGTGTCTCGACGTCGACGCCGGACGGGTCGTGAAAGGTGTGCGCTTCGTCGATCTCGTGGACGCCGGCGATCCGGTGGAACTGGCGGCACGCTATGACGCCGAGGGGGCCGACGAGCTCGTCTTCCTCGACATCACGGCCTCTGCGCACGGGCGCGACACCATGGTGGACGTCGTGTCGCGCACCGCGGCCGAGGTGTTCATCCCCTTCACGGTGGGCGGCGGTGTGAGGGCGCCCGACGACGCACGCCGCTTGTTGCGCGCCGGGGCCGACAAGGTGGCGTTGAACACCGCCGCCATCCTCGACGCGGACTTGATCGGCGAGCTGGCCGACGAATTCGGCTCGCAATGTGTCGTGGTGGCCATCGATGCGCGGCGCCGATCCTCGGCGACGGGGTGGGAAGTCTTCACCCACGGCGGGCGTCACGAGACCGGCAAGGACGCGGTGGCATGGGCCGCCGAGTGCGCGGCGCGCGGGGCCGGCGAGATCCTCGTCACGTCGATGGACCGGGACGGGACCCGCGACGGGTTCGATGTCGAGCTCACGCGCGCCATCGTCGACATCGTCTCTGTCCCGGTCGTGGCATCGGGTGGTGTGGGGAACCTCGACCACCTGGTGGAGGGGGCGACGGTGGGAGGCGCCGACGCCGTGTTGGCGGCGTCGATCTTTCACCGCCGGGAGTACACCGTGGCGGAGGCGAAGGCGTACCTCGGTGCGCACGGGGTCGTGGTGCGGCCCCCGGCGTCGGGCTGACGCGCTGGTGTCCCGCATACGACGAGCCGACGTGGGCCGCGCGAGGGATCGGCTACGGTGCGCCCGTGGCTTCTGAGGGCAAGGCAACTCGTTCCACGTCGCCCACCCCGTCGCCGAAGCAGCCGATCATCATGCTCGCCGACCGGGTGTTGGCGCAGCAGCCGGTGGCCGAGGGAGAGCGGCGATCACGCTCGGGAATCCTCATTCCGGCCACGGCGCAGGTGTCGCGCCGCTTGTTGTGGGCCGAGGTCGTAGCGGTCGGCCCGCACGTCCGGTCGATCAAGGTGGGCGACAAGGTGCTGTTCAACCCCGAGGACCGTTTCGAGGTCGAAGTCCAGGGTGACGAATACGTGATCCTGCGCGAACGCGACATCCACGCCGTTGCCTCCGAGCGCATCGACAGCGGCACCGGCTTGTACCTGTAGGGGTCGATCCGTTTCGCCGGGCCGACCACCGTGTGCTTCGACCTCAGCCGCCGGCGTCGCCGAACTGCGGCAGCCACAGGGCGGTGGGGACCGGCGCGGGAGGGACGTGCACTCCCGGTGACACCGGTTGCGGTTGCGGTTGTGCCGAAGGTGGGGTGGGATACCCGTTCCCGTCGACGCTGCCGTTCCCCTCGACACTGCCGTTGCTGCTCACGAGCTCGGGGTAGCGCTCGTCGACGGTCTGGTACTGCGGCGGTGGCTTCTTGATCAATCCGCGCGAAACCCAGTTGCGCTGGTCGGCCCACACCAAGATGGGCGGGAGCACCACGAGCGCGCTCAGCAGGGCCACCGTGATGTTGATGGCCACGATGATGCCGAAATCGCTCAGCAGAGGCATCGACGACAGGCCCAGCACACCCACTCCGGCGATGGCGGTCATGCCCGACACCATGAAGGCTCGGCCCGTGCGTCGGGCCGTGGCGTCCATGGCGGCGCGTGGGTCGAGGCCGCGCGCCCGTTCTTCGACGAATCGCAACAGGAGCAGGGACGTGAACTCAGTACAGACCGCCACCACGAGGGGCCCCGCCACCGCCGTCACCGGGCTCAACTTGAGGTGGAAGGCGACGCCGATGAGCGACACCGCACCCACGGCCACGAGCACCGGCACGAGCGACAGCAGTGCGCGGATGAGGCTCCGCAGCCGGAGGGTGAGGAAGAGGCCGACGAAGAGGATGGCCAGATACGTGAGCTTGACCCGGGACGCTTCGAGGTTCTGGATGAGGCCCACACCGACCGTGGCGATGCCTCCGGGAGCCACCTTGATCCCGGCTGGCGGGTTGATCCCACCCTCGAGGTTCTTCACCACGGGAGCGAGCTGGTCGAGCGTATCGGTCCGCCCGAGGAAGATGACGTTGAGCGCGGCCCCGTTGTCGGCCACGGTGGTCTTTTTGATGCCCTCGGGAGCCAGGAGGTAGATGCCCTCCATCTCGGCACCGGTGGGTGGGATCTCCTTCATGCCCTTGACGGTCACGAATTGGTCGATGGTGTTGATGAGCCCCGCTCCGGGGAACAGGGCGTCGGGGTACTTGTTCTGGAGCTCGTGGGAGAAGTTGATGACGTAGTCGACGGTCTGGTTGCTCCAGGGGTGTTGGGTCGAGATCCGCATGGCGATCTCGTTGTCGGACCCGGTGGCCGCCTTCAGTTGCTTGATGTCCTTGATGGCCTGGGAATGGGGATTGACCCACGAGATGGGGTCGGTCTGGAGCGCGAGCTTCCCCTCGACGGCGATACCGGAAAGCAGGATCACGACGCTGATGATCGCCAACGGGACGGCGCTGCGTTGCGGGAGGCTGCCGAGGAACACGGCCACCCGGCTGAGTCGGCCCTGGCTGAAGTCCTTTCCCTTGGTGGGCGACTTGTACTCGCGGATGCCGAGAACCGCCAGGGTGGCGATGATGCTGCATACGCACACGGCGATGATCCCGATCACGAGCAGGGAGCCGAACTCGCGGATGGCGGGCGTCTTGGCGAACCACAGGGCCATGAAGGCGAAGACGGCGTCAAAAGTGACGACGAGGAGCGCCGGCCCGAGGCCACGCGCCGCGGCCTGGATGGGGTGCGCGGCGCGGTCGAGGATCACTTCCTCTTCGATGCGCGAGTGCATCTGGATCGCGTAGTCCATACCCACGCCGAGCAGGACCGGGAGGGCGGCGATGGTGGCGAGGGTGAGCGGGACGCCGAAGTAGCCGACGAGGCCGAACCCCCAGACGAGGCCGACGGCGACGATGGCGAAGGCCAGTAGTCGCCAGCGCACCGTAAAGGACAGGACCAGAATCGTCATCATGATCGCCCCGGCCAGCAGCGCCAGGACGATGATGCCGTGCTTCAGGTAGTCGTTGATGGTCTTGAGCAGTGCCGGCACGCCGGTGGTGACGGTCGTGACGTTCTGGAAGTGCGCCGCGCCGATGATCGCCGACACCGACGATGCGGCCGTGGTCTCCTGGTTGATGTTGAGATCGCCTTTGAGGTACACCGCCAGGAGCGCGTGGTGGTTGTCGTGGACGAACGTCTTCAGTGATTGCCGGACGGTCCCGTCCTGCTCGTGGATCACGAAATTCATCCACTTGGGATTGGAGAGAACCTGGTCGGCGGGTGGCGTCTTGGCCAGTTCGATGCCCTGCTGGGTCAGGTAGTGGGCCCGGGTCATCTTGTCGGCGGGATTGTGGTCCATGGCGATGGCCTTCAGGAGCAGGGCCGCCGCCGGGCTGCCCAGAGGGCTGCCGTCGGGGCTGCTGAGCAGGGTCTGGCCGAGCTGGAGCGCGTCCAGGGGGGTGACGGCGCTGAACACCCAGGGGTCCTTGGCCAGCCTGGAGGCGATCGTCCGGAATTGAGCCTGGTTCTGCGGGGTGAGGAGGTTGTCGACGGTGGTCCCCGGCTTCATGGTGAAGAGGACGGCCATGGGGTCGCCGCCGAAGACCTTCTCGTAGTTGACGTTGTTGATCCAGGCAGGGTCGTTGGTGTTGAGATAGTCGGAGTTGCTCGTGGTGAAGCGCAGCGTCGTGATGCCGAATCCCAGGCCCAGGGTGATGAGCAACCCGCAAATGGCGACGGTCCCGGCGCGCCTGCCCAGGTTGAGGCCGAGCCACTCCCACGTCCGTCTCATTGCGCCCCCCGGCGACCCTCCGCACCGGATGTCGGCGGAGTTACCGAATAGTAGGCGCCGTCGGCCCCGATGTCTCGATCGGGGCCGACGGTGCACCCGCTCCGACCGGTGGGGAACTCGTCGTGCCTGGCCCTTTGCGTCGGGGCCGCGTGAGGCGGCCGGTATCGTGAGTGCTCATGGAACGGGTCGCGTCGCCTGTGGACTACACCGAGGAGGATCTCGCTGTCGTGCGCTTCGGGGCCGACGGCCTCGTCCCGGCGATCGTCCAGGACGCCGGCGACGGTACGGTCCTCATGCTCGGATACATGGACGGCGAGGCCCTGCGCCGGACGCTGCAGAGCGGCCGGTCCTGGTTCTGGAGCCGGAGCCGCGGCGAGTACTGGTGCAAGGGGGAGACCTCGGGGGACCGCCAGTGGGTGCGGGCCGTTCGCTACGACTGTGACGGCGATGCCCTGCTCGTCATCGTGGACCAGGACGGGAACGGGGCGTGTCACACCGGGGCGCGGTCGTGCTTCTACCGGTCCTTTGGCACCGACGACCCGAGCGGCGTGGCCGGGGGCCCTCCGGCGCAGGCGTGAGCGCTCCAGCGTCGCTCCCCGACCGCCCCGGGCGCGCCGTCTTTCGTGGCCTGTGTCGCGAGCACCGCATCGTCCCGGTGTGGCGCGAACTCGTGGCCGACACGCTCACGCCCGTGAGCGCCTTCCTGCTCGCTGTGGGCGAGGACACCGGCTTCCTCCTCGAGTCCGTGGAGGGCGGGGAGCGTTGGGGCCGGTATTCCTTCGTGGGTCGCAATCCTCTGGCCACCTTGGTGGGCCGGGGCCGCTCGGTGAGCGCCCAGGGGACGCTGGAGCTTCCTCCTGAGGTTCGGGCGCGCGCTAACGAGGGGATCCTGGCCACGGTGGACGCCATGCTCAGCGCCTACCGCTCGCCGGCGGTCGCCGACCTGCCTCCTCTGCACGGGGGGCTCGTGGGATACCTGGGCTACGACGTCGTGCGGGAGGTCGAGCACCTTCCGAACATTCCCCGTGACGACGCCGGGCTCCCCGACGCCATCCTCCATGTGATCGGGCAACTGTGCGCCTTCGACCACTGGCGCCAGCGCGTCGTGCTCGTGGAGAACGTCGTGGTGGGCGAGGCCTGGGGCGACGCCGAGGCCACCGCCGCCTTCGACGCGGCCGGGGCGCGTCTCGACGATCTCGCCGCCGACCTCTTCCGTCCCTTGGGGGGCCCGCCCCTGGAGGCGCCGCGGCCCGACGACACCGCACCGGAGGTGACCGGGACCATGTCGTCGGCGGCGTTCCAAGACGCCGTGCTGGCCGCCAAGGACCTCATCAGGGCCGGTGACATCTTCCAGGTGGTGCTGTCGCAACGCTTCGACTTCGACCTCGGTGCTGATCCGTTCGATGTGTACCGGGTCTTGCGGCTCGTGAACCCGAGTCCGTACCTGTACTTCCTCCGCACCGCGCACTGCACCGTGGTGGGCGCGACCCCCGAGCCACTCGTCCGGCTGCGCGACGGCGTCGTGGTGTCACGCCCGATCGCCGGGACGCGCCGACGGGGCCAGACCGAAGCCGAGGACGACCGTCTGGCCGGTGAGCTCGCCGAGCACCCGAAGGAAGTCGCCGAGCACGTCATGCTGGTGGACCTGGCGCGCAACGACGTAGGGCGGGTGGTCAGCTTCGGGACCGAGCACGTCGACGAGTTCAAGACCGTGGAGCGCTACAGCCACGTCATGCACCTCACTTCGCAGGTCTCGGGACGACTGGCCCCGGGCAAGGGGCCCATCGACGTCCTCCGGGCCACAATTCCGGCGGGAACGTTGTCGGGAGCCCCCAAGGTGCGGGCCATGCAGATCATCGACGACCTCGAGCCGACCAAGCGCGGTGTCTACGGCGGGGTGGTGGGGTACGTCGACTTCTCGGGCAACCTCGACACGGCCATCGCCATCCGGACCATGGTGGTGACCCCCGACGGGCGTGCCTCGGTCCAGGCCGGAGCGGGGATCGTGGCCGACAGCGACCCGGTGGAAGAGGACGTCGAGTGCCATAACAAGGCCGCAGCGCTGTTGGCTGCAGTACCTGCCGCCCGACGCGCCACGGCCAAGGCCGCCGCCGCCGCAGGCACTCCCACCGGGTCCGCCACCGCCGTCACGGCAACGGCAGCCGCGACCACAGCGGCGTCGCATCGATGACGATCGCCGGTGACGCCTCGTCCCGTTCGACCGATCACGCCACGATCCTCGAGGACCACGAGCTCCTGCGCACTGACGCAGGGGCGGTGCCATTGCAACGCGACGTCGTACGCGTGTCCGGCGCTGATGCGGTGGAGTACCTCCAGGGCCAGCTCTCCCAGGACGTGGCCGCGCTGGGTGTGGGGGAGTCGGCGGATTCTCTGATCCTGACGCCGCAGGGCAAGCTCGATGCGCTGGTGCGGGTGTCGCGGACCGGTGACGAGGAGCTGATCCTCGACGTCGACGGAGGGTTCGGTGAGGTGGTGGCGACGCGCTTGGCGCGCTTCAAGCTGCGCGTCAAGGTCGTCATCGAGCCGCTGACGTGGCGCTGCGTCGCACTGCGCGGCCCGCACGCGGCCGCGGGAGAGACAGCGGGGACCTCGTTGACCGCGACGTTCTCGTGGAACGGCGTGACGGGGGTTGACCTGTTGGGTGAGGCCCCGGAGATCCCCGACGGCGTGCGTCTGTGCTCGGTCGAGGCGTGGGAGTCGGTGCGCGTCGAGGCGGGCATCCCCGCCATGGGTTCCGAGCTCGACGAACGCACCATCGCGGCGGAAGCCGACCTCCTCGAGCGCTGCGTGAGCTTCAGCAAGGGTTGTTACACCGGTCAGGAGCTCGTGGCCCGGCTCGACGCCCGGGGGAACCGGGTGGCACGTCACCTGCGCGGGCTCGTCGTGGTGGGGCTCGCTTCAGGCCCATCGGACACGGCCTCCGGGGCCCCGATCGTGGCGCCGGGGTCCGAGATCGTCTCCGACGGAAAGGTGGTCGGAACGGTGACGTCCGCGGCGTGGTCGCCCACGTTCGGACGCCCGGTCGCACTGGGCTATGTCCACAGGACGGTGGCGGCGCCGAGCGTGGTCGAGCTGCGCGCGCCCGCCGATGGCGCTGTCGATGGTCCAGTCGACGGTCGAGTCGACGGTGCAACCGATGGCCCGTCCGTGTCGTCGGTCGCCGCCGAGGTGCGCACGCTCCCCCTCGTGTGACGCCGCTACGGGAGAGCGGCGTCGAGGATGTCCTTCGACAGCTCGGGTCGGCACACCAGGAGATCGGGAAGCCACGGGTCGGGCCGGTTGTAGAGCAGTGCCGATCCGTCGAGGCGTGCCGCGTAGGCGCCATACGCATGCGCCACCGCCACGGGCGCGGCCGAGTCCCATTCGTACTGCCCGCCGGAGTGCACGTAGGCGTCGACGGATCCTCGGAGCACGGCCGCGGTCTTCGCGCCGGCCGATCCCATGGGCACGAGCTGCGCGTCGAGGCGCGCCGCCACACGCTTTGCTTCGACGGGGGGCCGGGAACGGCTCACGACGATGCGTAGCGGGCCATCGGCGCGTGGGGCGAGGGCTCTGGCCCGGGAGCGTCGTGCCCCGGTGACCAGAACGAGGTCCTGTGCAGGGAGCGCGACGGCTCCCACCATGGGCAGGCCGTCGATCACGAGGCCCACGTGGACGGCGAAGTCGTCGCGTCCCTCGGAGTACTCGCGCGTGCCGTCGAGGGGGTCGACGACCCAGACCCGCCTGGCGCCGCTCCGATCCGGTCGTCCGGTGGTGTCGCCTCCTTCCTCGGAGAGCACGGCGTCATCGGGACGGGCTTCGTGGAGGGCAGCCATGATGAGCTCGTTCGAGCGCCGGTCACCCTCCCCCCCGAGGGCCTTGGCGTCGTCGAGCCCGATGTGGCGGCGGAGCTCCAGAAGGACGTGCCCGGCCTGCTCGGCGATTGAAGCGGCGAGCTCGTTGTCGTCGATCGTCGCCAAATTCACACCTGGATCGGGGTCGGGCCCGGGAGGTTGAGGCCGCGGGACGTATCGGAAAGAGACAAGGCCAAGCTATTCTCGTTGTTCTATGGGGGAACGCGCGGGGGCCGGGCAGTACCAACTTTCTCATCTCGAGGCACTCGAGGCACAGTCCGTCCACATCATGCGTGAGGTGGTGGCCGAGTTCGAGCGTCCGGTGCTGCTGTTCTCCGGGGGCAAGGACTCGGTGGTCATGCTCCGGCTGGCCGAAAAGGCCTTCTGGCCGGCACGACTGCCTTTCCCGGTCATGCACGTGGACACGGGCCACAACTTCCCCGAGGTGCTCGAGTTCCGGGACCGTCGGGTGGCGGAGCTCGATGCCCAGCTCAAGATCGCTTCGGTCCAGGAGTCGATCGACAGCGGACGGGTCGTCGACGACCCGGGCCCGAACCCGTCGCGCAATCGCCTGCAGACCAGGACGCTGCTCGACGCCATCACCGAGCATCGCTTCGATGCCGTCTTCGGCGGGGCGCGCCGTGACGAGGAGAAGGCACGGGCCAAGGAACGGGTCTACTCCTTCCGGGACGAGTTCGGGCAGTGGGACCCGAAGAACCAACGTCCGGAGCTGTGGGGGCTCTTCAACGGCCGCCACCGCAGCGGAGAGCACATCCGGGTGTTCCCGTTGTCGGACTGGACCGAGCTCGACATCTGGCAGTACATCGCGCAGGAGCACATCGAGGTGCCGTCGATCTACTTCTCCCACCGGCGCACCGTGTTCAGGCGGGACGGGATGTTGCTCACGCTCAACCCCTTCGTGACCGTCCTCGACGACGAGGAGCCCTTCGAGACCAACGTCCGCTACCGCACCGTCGGCGACATGACGTGCACCGGAGCGGTCGAGTCGACGGCGGTGACCGTCGACGAGATCATCGCCGAAACGGCGGTGTCTCGGCTCACCGAGCGCGGCGCCACCCGTGCCGATGACCGCTTCAGTGAGGCCTCCATGGAGGATCGAAAGCGCGAGGGGTACTTCTAGGCATGGAACTCCTCCGATTCGCCACGGCCGGTTCGGTCGACGACGGCAAGAGCACGCTCATCGGCCGGCTCCTCTATGACTCCAAAGCCATCTTCGAGGACCAGCTCGAGGCCGTGGAGCGCTTGAGTCGCCAGCGTGGCGACGAGTACACCGACCTCGCCCTGTTGACCGACGGTCTGCGGGCCGAGCGCGAACAGGGCATCACGATCGACGTCGCCTACCGCTACTTCGCGACGCCACTGCGGAAATTCATCATCGCCGACACACCGGGCCACATCCAGTACACGCGCAACATGGTGACGGGGAACTCGACCGCCGATCTCACGCTGGTGCTCGTCGACGCCCGCAAGGGGATCGTCGAGCAGACCAGGCGCCATGCCTTCTTGGCATCGTTGTTGCGGGTCCCGCACCTCCTGGTGTGTGTCAACAAGATGGACCTGGTGGACTACGACGAGGCCGTCTTCACGAGGATCCGCGAGGAATTCAAGGCGTTCGCCACGCGCCTCGAGGTCACGGACCTGGCCTTCATCCCGATCTCGGCACTCCACGGCGACAATGTCGTGCAGCGGTCGCTCAACATGTCGTGGTACGAGGGGCCATCGCTGCTCCATCACCTCGAGCAGGTGTACATCGCCTCGGACCGCAATCTCATCGATCCTCGCTTGCCCGTGCAGTGGGTGGTCCGGCCCACGGCGTCCACCGTGCCCGACTTCCGGGGTTATGCCGGGCGGGTGGCGGGCGGGGTGTTCCGGCCCGGGGACGAGGTCTTGGTGCTGCCCTCGGGCCTCACCACCACGATCGCAGCGATCGACACCTTCGACGGCCCTGTGGAGGAGGCGTTCGCCCCCATGTCGGTCATGGTCCGGCTCGCTGAGGACCTCGACGTCTCACGCGGCGACCTCATCTGCCGGCCCCACAACCAGCCCACGATGGGCCAGGACATCGACGCCATGCTGTGTTGGATGGCCGACCGCCCGTTGGCCGAGGGCGACGTCGTGGCCCTGAAGCACACCACGCGCTGGGTGCGGGCCCAGGTGCGAACGGTGCACTACGGCTTGAACGTCAACACGCTGCACCGGGACGACTCGATGAGCGCGCTGAAGCTCAACGAGGTCGGACGAGTGAGCTTGCGCGTGACCCAGCCCCTTTTCTACGACAGCTATCGCCGTAACCGATTCACCGGTTCGTTCGTCGTGGCGTCCGAAGACACCAACGCGACCGTGGGCGCGGGCATGATCCTCGGGGCTGACTGACGTGACCCCGGTCTCGGACATCGTCTGGTCGGTGGGTCGTCTCACCCGGGCCGACCGGTGGGACGGGCTCGGGACCAAGGGCGCAACGGTCTGGTTCACGGGATTGTCGGGGTCAGGCAAGTCCACCCTGGCCGCGGCGGTCGAGGAGCGGCTCGTCGCTGGCGGGCGCCCGGCCTACCGCCTTGACGGCGACAACATCCGCAGCGGGCTCAACGTCGACCTCGGCTTCAGCCCCGAAGGCCGCGAGGAGAACGTTCGGCGGGTGTCGCAGGTGGCGTTGCTGTTCGCCGACGCCGGGCTCATCGCCTTGGCCGCGCTCATCAGCCCGTACGCCAAAGGGCGCGGCCTGGCTCGTGCCCTGCACGAGGACGCCGGAGTGAAGTTCGTCGAGGTCTACGTGGCCACCCCGATCTCGGTGTGTGCCCAGCGCGACCCGAAGGGGCTCTACGCCCGGGCGTCGAGCGGCGAGATCACCTCCTTCACGGGCCTCGACCACCCCTACGAGCCACCCACCGAGCCCGACCTGGTGGTAGGCCATCACCTCCCACTTTCGGAAGCCGTGGAGCGGGTTCTGGAGGCACTGGGTTCGGCCGAGGCGACGTAACCACACCAATGGTGAGTCCATAACCACGGAGCGTGATGTTGACCTTGGGTATCCCGCACCATTCCTGGGACGACCGACGTGCGGACGTTGACTTCGCGCGAGGAGTGGTGAGATGCTTGGTTGCTACAAGACACCGGGTAGCGGCTGACCTGGTGGCGGGTGTTTGCTGAAGACAACGGCCGCAGGTGAATCATCACTGTGAGGCGTGCTCGGACGGCGGAACCTCGTCGTCCAAGTCGACCTGGAGCTTGTAGGGGGGCCTTCCGTTGTCTGCGTTCCAACCCAGCGTGCTAGAGGACTCGGTCCTGGTCGTCGACGACGATCAGGCCACCAGGGAGAGCCTCGCGTCGGTGCTCAAAGGAGCGGGCATCGAGGTGTTCGTGGCATCGGACCCGACCGAGGCACTGACGTTGCACGGCCTGCAACGCCCCGCCGCGGTCGTGGTGGACCACCAACTCGCTGACCACACTGGGGTGGAGCTGGCCCGGAGGCTCAAGGAGGAGGACCCCGACACGCCGGTCCTGCTGCTCACGGGCCTGGCGTCACTCGACAGCGCGCTGGCCGCATCGGCACATCTCGACGGATTGTTGGTCAAGCCCCTCGTTCCCCAGGCATTCGTCCAGACGGTCCGCAACGCGTTGACGCAGCGGGCGTTGGCGATCGAGAACCACCGGCTGGCGCGGGTCATCGAAGACATGACCGCCGAGGCGCAGGCGGCCCCGGCCGCGGCGCCCGCAGCAGCACCGGCCGAGCCCACCGTGGCACCCGAGCCCGCCGAGGACGTGTTCGCCGAGCCGCCGAACCGTGCGCTCGTGGAGGAACAACTCGACGCCGCGCTCGCGGGCGCACAGCGCGCCGGCAGCTCGTTGGCCGTGCTCTTCGTCGAGCTCGACGGTTGGCAGGAAGTCAACCAGCAGTTCGGGGCCGGGGCGGCCGAGCAGGTGGCGCGCGAAGTGGCGAGCCGGTTGTCGGTGGCCCGGAGGAAGACCGACATCGTGTCGAGGGTCGCCAACGACAAGTTCGTCGTGGCGTGCGCGGACGTGCATTCCGACGCCGACGCGCTGCGCATCGCCAGCCTCATCCTCGACGGCGCGGCCCGGCCCGTCATCGTGCACGGGGTGGAGCACCGGGTGCGGCCCACCGTCGGCATCGTCCTCACCGACCCCGCTCAGGCCGGCGATACCGCCGACAACGTCCTCGAGAACGCCGAGCTGGCCATGTACTGGGCCCGCGACGAGGGGCGGGCGTCGCGCATGTTCGACCCGTCGATGCGTGACCGAGTCGTGTCGCGCTACGAGATCGAGCACGGGCTCCAAAACGCCATGGACAACGGTGAGCTGGCGCTCTTCTACCAGCCCGTGGTGGACCTTCACAGTGGTCAGGTCGTCGGCGCCGAAGCGCTTCTGCGGTGGCAGCGGCCCGAGCAGGGCCTGCTCCTGCCCGGGGAGTTCCTCGACGTGGCAGGTGAGGTCGGGATGGCCGAAGCACTGGGCCGGTGGACGCTCGACCGTGCCCTCACGGAGCTGGTCCTGTGGCGCCAGGCCGAGAACCTGCCCGAGCAATTCCGCCTGACCCTCAACGTCTCGGGACGTGAGCTGAGCGACCCGAACTTCGCGCAGACCTTCGAGGAGCTCACCCGCAAGCACGGCATCGCCGCCACCATGCTCAGCATCGACCTCTCCGACGACGCGGCCCGGGTGGCGGCGGCGTCTCCTGCCGCCGTCGTGGCGTTGAGCCAGATGGGCGTGCGGTTCAACCTCGACGACTTCGGCGCCCGGGAGTTCAACCTCTCATGGCTCCAGGACCTCCCGATCTCCTCGTTGAAGATCGCCCCTGAGTTCGTGGCGGCACTGGATTCGACCAGCAATCCCCACGGGGCGGTCATGGTGCGGGCGCTCATCGCGCTCGGCCACGAGCTTCGGCTCTCGCTCGTTGCTGAAGGGGTCGAGACCCCCGCCCAGGCGGCTGCGCTTCGGGTGATCGGCTGCGAGTTCGCCCAGGGATACCACCTCGGGCATCCGGGACCGCGCGAGCAGGTCTGGGCGGCGCCCGAGGCATAGTCGTTCTGGGTCGCGAGACTCGGGGACGAGCTCACCCCCCGTGAGCCTTCTTTTCGCGCGCACGCGCACATTCTCCCAGGTCAAGAGGGAGAAACCGTGCGATCGGAAATCGTCAATCGTGATGATGTCGAGGCGGTCGGGACTCCGTAACGTGCGTAGGAGGTGTCGCGGGCGAACGCCCCCGCGCGTCATGGTCTCCGCCAAGGGGCCACACGAGCGGGGTGTCGCAAGCCGGCCCGGGTGACCGGGGAGGCCGTGACACTCATGCAGTTGAAGGTGCCGCCGAATAGGGGGGGAATGATGGCAAGGTCGAGCCGCAAGGGACGCGCAGTCGCGGCCGTCATAGTCGGACTGGTGGGGGGGAGCGGCGGCATGTTCGCGCTCTTCGCCGCGTCGGCGACGCCGGCGTTCGCCGACTCGTCCGCCTACGAGCTGTACTGCCCGGGAACGCCCGTCGGCAACATCGTGCTCAACGGCGTCGTCACGACGGGGACCATCACGCCGGCGTCACCGGCGTCGGGCGGGCAGTTCAACCTGACCAACTACCAGTCGACGGTGTCGCTGCCGACCTCCATCGTGTCGGCCGCCGCCGCCCTGGGGAACTCCGCCATCGTGGGCATGGCCACGCTGAAGGTCGACGCCACCGGCGCCACCCCGGCCAGCATTGCGGCGCCCCCCATCACGATCAACGCGCCCATCCCGAGCCCGGTCCCCGCGACCGGCCTCTCCCTCGTCCTGCCGTCGACGGCCGGCACCGTGGGCCCGTTCACGGCTTCGGGCGGCGCCATCAGCCTCACCGTCGACCCGGCGGTGGCGTTGTCGCTGACCGTGTCTGGCAGCAACCTCGCCCTGACGTGCACGCCGTACCCGAACAACAGCGCGGCCACGGGCATCGTCCAGGCTGCGCCGACGGCGGCCAAGGCGTCTCCCGTGATCGCCAGCGGCACCTCCGGTGGCGCCGCACCGACGCCGACCACGGCCGCACCGACGGCGACGCCGACCACGGCCGCACCGGTCACCGCACCTCTGGCCTCGACCGGGCCCGGGCCTGACCTGTGGCTGGTAGCCGTGATCGGGTTCATCGTCCTGTACCTGGGCTCGATCGTGCTGGCCCTGGTGGAGCGGCCACGCAGCCTGCTGCGGCGGGTGCTGCGGTTGGCGCCGGCGGCCGTGCCGGTCACGGCAACGGTGGCGGAAGCGTTAGAGGCGACACCGACGGCGGATCCCAGTGTTTGGTCCGAGCCGCCCAGTGCCAAGCCGGCCTATCCGAAGGCCGGAGGATCGCCAGGGCTGTGGTTCGACGGTTGGGAGCCTCAGGGCCGCAACAGGGGGTAGTAGGTGAGTTTCGACCATTACACCCACTCGGTACCCTTCACCAGTCGGTTCCCCGGTAGGGAGAGGCGTGAAACTGGCCTTCGGGCCTTCCGACGTAAAGCTGAATGTACGCGGAGGGTTGAAACTGACCCACTACCCAACCGGGGCTGACGCCAGCGGCGCTCCCCCTACACAGGGGGGTGGAGGGGGAGCGCCGGCGTTGGTGTCACCGATGAGGTAGGAGAGCCGACGGGGCCGTCGTGCCCTTCGGGCGACGGGGCGCTGCGGAGCCACAGCACCATGCGGGCACCACGACCCTCTTCGAGCGGGGACTGTGCGTCGACCACGGCGCCCATGGCGCCAGCCAGTTCCGACACGATGGCGAGTCCCAGTCCGGCCCCCAGCTTGCGACCCGGGACGCGGTCGGAGCTGTAGTGCCGTTCGAAGATGTGGGGCAGGTCCGCCGGGCTGATTCCCGGCCCGTCGTCGGAAACCCAGACCGCGATCCATTCGTCCTGTCGCTGCGCGGCGACCTCCACCCGGCTCGTCGCGAATTTGAGGGCGTTCTCGATGAGGTTGGCGATGACCTGTCCCACGCGGTCGGGATCGGCGTCAGCCCACAGGGGCTGGGCGCCCGGCCCGGCGACGAGGTGTACCCCGATGCCGGCGGCTTCGGGTTGGAAGCCTTCGGCCACGGTCCTCGCCACCGCGCTGCAGTCGACGCGCTGGGTGTGGAGCGAGAACTGACGCGCCTGCAACCGGGCGAGGTCGAGGAGGTCCTGGACCAGCCGCTCGAGACGGCGGGCTTCGCTCCCGATGATGTGCACGGCACCGGGGACGTCGTCGGTGGCGCCGTCGGTGATGGCATCGGCATAGCCACGGATCGACGTCAGTGGCGTGCGCAGTTCGTGGGAGACCGATAACAGGAATTCGCGTTCGAGACCCTGGGCGCGACTGAGGTTCTCGCCCAGGGTGTTGATGGCCTCGGCCAGCTCCGCCAACTCCGGGTACTCACGCCGGTTGACGGGAACCGTGGCCGCCAGGTTTCCACCTGCGATCTGGCGCGTGGCACCGACGGCACGGACGATGGGTGCGCTGATGCGGCGGGCGAGTACCGCCGCCACGACCAGCCCGGCGAGGAGCACCACCCCTGCCACGAGGATGAAGTACCCGACCCCGTTGACGGGGTCGGCGACGTGGCGCGTGACGACGAGGACGCGCAAATCTGACGCGGGCAGACCGTCGTCGAATGCGGCGCGTTGTGCCGGCGACAGGTACAGAGGCTGCGCCACGAAGACGACGTGGCCCACGTTGCCCGCCACGGTCTCCCCGGAGCGCAGTGCCCCGACGTCCATGACCGGCCTACCCAGGGGGGCGGGGAGCGCCTGGAAGGTGCCGGCCGGCCCCAGGCCCACCAGGGCCAGACGGTCGAAGGCGCCGGCACGCCTGAGCACGTCCACGACCCCGGGCTGCGTGAAGATCGGGTGCGAGGACATGAGCCCACCGATGGCCCGGGCCTCGGTGGTGAGCTCGTTCTCGGCCGTCGAGATGGCGGCGCGCCGCACGAGGAGGACGCTGCCGGCCACGGTCAGGACGAGTGTCCCGATGACCACTCCGAGTATGGCGACGGTGATGCGACGGCGCACGTGTCGAGATCAGCTCAGCCGGTACCCGACCCCCCACACCGTGGTGAGGGGCAGGTCGTCGCCGAGCTTCTTGCGCAGTTGCCTGACGTGGACGTCGACGGTTCGCTCGTCGCCGTACCACCCTTCCCCCCAGACCCCGTCGAGCAGTTGACGCCGTGACAGGGCCAGTCCGGTATTGAGCGCCAGATACGTAAGCAGATCGAACTCGCGGCTGGTGAGGGCGACCACCGACTCGCCTCGACGGATCTCACGCCGCCCGGTGTCGATGACCACGTCGCCCACCTCGAGGATCGATGGCTCGACCCGCGTCGGTGATCCGGCCCGGCGCAGGATGGCACGCACCCGGGCCACGAGCTCGCGAGGGGAGAAGGGCTTCGTGACGTAGTCGTCGGCGCCGAATTCGAGCCCGACGACGCGGTCCACCTCGTCGTCGCGGGCCGTGAGCATCACGATGGGGACGTCCCCGGCGGCTCGTAGCCGGCGGCACACGTCGAAGCCGTCGAGCTCGCCCGGGAGGCCCACGTCCAGCACCACGAGCTTGGGTCGGTCCCGTTCCACGTAGGCGAGACCCTGCTCGCCGTCATTGGCCTGCAACACCCGGAAACCCTCGCGACGGAGGTACAACGCCACCAGGTCGGAGATGTTCGGGTCATCCTCGATGACGACGATGGTCTCGCCCTCTGCTGCCACCGGCCCCAGCTTGGCACCGGGGGAGGAGGGCACACGGGGACCCTCGGGGTGCGCACGCATAGCGCCATCACACAACATCGGGGTCAGCGGACCATGAAGCGTTGATGAGGAAAGTGTGAGGTCGCAGCTCCGGGCGCCTGGCTCTGGTGACGCCGACCGTGGCGCCGGGGACCACCGGCACCCAGGCGCAGCCCATTAGGCTCGGTGCGGTGCCGCCCGACACCTACCTGACGGGGATTCTCGCCGCGCACCGCGCCCGGGCCGCCGCGCAGGAGCGCGACCTCGACGACCTCCTCGACCGGGCCCAGTCCTGCCCGCCCACGCGGCCCTTCGCCGGGAACCTGTCGATCCCGTCGGGAGGTGAGCTCGCCGTGATCGCCGAGGTGAAGCGGCGCTCGCCGTCGAGGGGGGACCTCGACACCGAGCTCGACCCCGCGCAGGTGGCCGTCGACTACGAGAGCGGTGGCGCGGCGTGTGTCTCGGTGCTGACCGACGAGGAGTTCTTCTCGGGATCCCCCTCCGACCTGGTGTCGGCCCGGGCGGCGTGCGGGCTGCCCGTCCTGCGCAAGGATTTCACGGTGTGCCCCGCCGACATCTGTGACGCCCGGCTCATGGGGGCCGACGCCGTCCTGTTCATCGTGGCGGCACTGTCCGACAAGGAATTGTCGGCGTTCCTCAGCGTGGCACAGGAGCTCATGCTCGACGCGTTGGTCGAGGTGCACGACGAAACCGAGCTCGGGCGGGCCCTCGACGCCGGTGCAGAGCTCGTCGGGGTGAACCAGCGCGACCTCACCACCTTCTCGGTCGATCCCGATCGAGCCGCCCGTCTCGTGGAAAAGATCCCGTCCGAAGTGGTGGCGGTGGCCGAGTCGGGGATCCGGGGCGAAGACGACGTCCGTCTCCTGGCGGAGGTCGGCTACCAGGGCGTGCTGGTGGGGGAGTCGCTCGTCCGGGCCCCCGACCGTCGCGCCGCGGTCCGAGCCCTCACCGGGCAGCGCGTGGGTGCGCGCGCCGGGGCGCGCCCCGCCGGGGCGGCCCGCGCCAAGGCGACAGAGAGGTGAGCCTGTGCTCGTGAAGATCTGCGGGGTCACCTCGGAGGCCGACGCGCTCCTGGCCGTCGGTCTGGGGGCTGATGCCATCGGGTTCGTGTTCGCCCCCTCGCCTCGCCAGGTCGCTCCCCAGGCGGTTCGGCGCATCATCGAGCGCGTTCCCCCCGAGATCCTGACCGTCGGGGTGTTCCGCAACGAAGCACGGACACGGGTGGTGGACATCGTCAACGGCATCGGCCTGCGCGCCGCGCAACTCCACGGTGACGAGACGGCCGAGGACACGCGCTGGGTGGCCGAGCGCATCCCGTTCACGATCAAGGCCTTTCCGGCCGGGCACCGCAACATCGCCCGCATCGACGACTACGGAGTGGAGACGGTGCTGGTGGACGCGCAGTCGCCGGGGTCGGGCGAGGTCTTCGACTGGCGGTTGGCCGAGGGGGTCGCCGACCCGGCCCGACTCATCGTGTCCGGGGGGCTCCACGCCGGCAACGTGGCCGATGCCATCGCCCATCTCCATCCCTTCGGGGTGGACGTGTCCTCGGGCGTCGAGTCCGAGCCCGGTCGCAAGGATCCCAGCAAGGTACGCGCCTTCGTGATGGCGGCGCGCACCGCGGCGGGTGAGAAGGTGGACGACGACGCCGAGGTCGGGTTCCCCGACGACGACGAGGAGCTCGGGCGTCCCTTCGACTGGCAGGAGGACGAGTGACAGCCGCCGACGGCGCGCCGAACGGAGGGCGACCCCCGGCGCGCGCCAGCCTGATGGGCGAGCCGTCGTCGAGCGGTCGCTTCGGCGAGTTCGGAGGGCGGTTCGTCCCGGAGTCGCTCATGCCGGCGTGCCTGGAGCTCGAATCGGCGTTCCGCGCTGCGTGGTGCGACCCCGGTTTTCACGAGGAGTTCGAGGCCATCCTGCGCGACTACGGCGGCCGTCCCACGCCGATCACCGAGTGCTTACGTCTCTCGCAGCGTCTCGGGGTGCGGGTCCTGCTCAAACGAGAGGACCTCGCCCACACGGGGTCGCACAAGCTCAACAACGTGATCGGCCAGGCGTTGTTGGCCAGGCGGATGGGCAAGGGCCGCCTGATCGCCGAGACCGGGGCCGGACAGCACGGCGTGGCGGCGGCGACCGCGGCGGCGCTGTTCGGCATGGACTGCGTCGTGTACATGGGCGAGGTCGACACCGAACGCCAGGAGCTCAACGTCTTCCGGATGGAGCTGCTCGGCGCCGAGGTCCGTCCCGTGCTCTCGGGAAGTCGCACCCTCAAAGACGCCGTGAACGAGGCGTTGCGGGACTGGGTGGCGAACGTCGCCGACACCCACTACTGCCTCGGGTCGGTCATGGGGCCGCATCCCTACCCTTGGATGGTGCGGGAGCTCCAGCGCGTGGTGGGCGACGAGGCCCGGGAGCAGTGTCGGGCGTTGCTGGGCGGCGACGACCCGGATTGGGTGGTCGCCTGCATCGGTGGTGGGTCGAATGCGGCCGGGACGTTCGCCGGTTTCGTCGACACCGATGCCGTGCTGGTCGGGGTCGAAGCCGCCGGTGGCGCGGCGGTGGGCCGGGGGGTGCCGGGCGTCGTGCACGGGATGAAGTCGTATGTCCTACAGGACGAGGCGGGACAGATCTCCGAGGCGTATTCGATCTCGGCTGGTCTCGACTATCCCGGGATCGGTCCCGAACACGCCCACCTGTCGTCGATCGGGCGGACGCGCTACGAACAGGCCGCCGACGACGAGGTGTTGGCAGCGTTCCGGTTGTTGTCGGAGACCGAGGGCATCATCCCTGCGCTCGAGCCCGCTCACGCGCTCGCCTGGTTGGCGCGCGAAGCGGGGCGATCGGTGCCGACCGGGTCCACCGTCCTCGTCACGCTGTCGGGGCGCGGAGACAAGGACGTCGCCCAGGTCCGCGAGATGCTGCGATGACGGTGCGCTCCTCGGGCGGGGCGGCGGCGGCCCGCCAGGCGCGCACGGGGCCGCTCGAGGCACACCTGAGGGCCCGGCGCGACGCGGGACGCAAGTTGCTCGTTCCCTACGTCACCGGCGGGATGGGCCCCGACTGGATCGAGTCGGTCCACGCCGTCGCCGACGCCGGTGCCGACGCGGTGGAGATCGGTATTCCCTTTTCGGACCCGATGATCGACGGTCCCGTCATCCAAGAAGCCTCGTTGCGGGCGCTGCAGCGAGGGACCACGCCGAGCACGGTGCTCGATGAGCTCGCACGCGCCGATCTGGCCGTGCCGTTGTGCGTCATGACCTACTACAACATCGTGTTTCGCGCCGGTCTCCGCCGCTTCGCCCGCTCGCTCGCCGACGCAGGCGTGGCGGGGGCGATCATCCCCGACCTCCCCCTCGAGGAGAGCGAGGAATGGTGTGCCGAGGCCGACGACGCCGGGGTCGCCACCGTGTTGCTGGTGGCTCCGTCGACGCCCCGGGCGCGGGCCGTCGCCATCTGCGAACGGGCCCGCGGCTTCGTCTACGCAGTGGGCGTCATGGGAGTGACGGGAGAGCGCGCCGCTCTCGCTGCGACGGCCGGCGACGTGGCCAAGATGGTGCGCGCCGTCACCGACCGCCCCGTGTGCATCGGCATCGGTGTGTCGACGCCGCACCAGGCCGCCCAAGCGTGCGCCGACGCGGACGGCGTCGTCGTGGGATCGGCGATCGTGCGCCGACTGCTCGACGGGGACGGCCCCGAGGGGGCGGGCGAGTTCGTGGCGTCACTACGCGCCGGCATCGACGAGGCCGCCCCATAGCCACAGGGCGGAATGCGCCGCGACACAGAGCGGGGCGCCCGCGGCGCGCGGCGGGGAGAAGCTCAGCGACCGAGGAGCCACCCGCCGGCGCGCAACGCCCGGCCGAGCAGAGCGCGGGGCAGTCGGTTGCGGTCTCCAAGAAGCAACAACGTCGTGACGCTGGTCGCCACCAGCACGACCCCCGCGATCACCATCCACGTCAGCCCCGGCCCGGGCCCGGTGAACGCCAAGGACGTGGGAGCGTTCGACGCAGCCGGAGCCGGAGCCGAGGACGGTACCGACGCGGATGACGTGCCGGAGACGGCCACGGTGGCCGGCGCCCGGGTCGGAGTGGTCGCCGAGGTCGCCGCGGGCGTCGTCGGCGTGGTCGAGGCCTGGGGGCTCGTCGGTGTCGACGGCGAGGTCGACCCGGTCGTGGCGGCGGGAGCCGATGTGGTGGGCGTCGTCGAAACACTCGCGATCTGGACCACCGTGAACCCGCCCACGTTGTTCCCCGACACCTGACCCGGCGCCGTGTCGCCCACGAAGGTGTACAGCGGCGCGTCGTTGTAGGTCACCTGGTAGGTGCCGTTTGTCTGCAACACTGACGCCACTGCGCCCGGGACTCCGGCTCCCGCGGTGGGCGTGGTGCCGGCCGGGACGGTGAGGGCCGGCCACACCGCCACGCACGAGCCCGTGCACGCGCTCATCCCGTTGTGATCGCTCGGGAATGTGTAGAGCGCGAATCCTTGGGAGGCTGTGAGGACGGTCCCAAAGGTCGCGCTGGTGGCGACGTCGACGGTCGAGCCGGCCGCGTATGCCGTCGACGACAGCGAAGCGACGACGGCCACCACCATCACGCCGAGCCCGGCCCGGAGAATCCGGCGGGCACGGGCCCGGCCCGAAACTGGGGGCATCGGGACGCGCGGGATCACGGTGTTTGCACGGTCGTGGCTCATCGCCTGAGTCATCCTCTCGTTGGTCGGCGTCGTCGTGCCGACAACGGTGGTACGGCCCGAAGCCCCAATTCGTTCACGACGTGATGTCTTGAACAGAACACCGATCGTGCCCGTATCCGTGGCGTCGGTGGGCGCAGCGGGGTCGAAGGCCGCGCCCTGTTGAACAGGAGGCCGGTGGTGAGGAAGCTGCGCGGCGGTGAGCCACACACGCACTTCGATTCGAGGCGCCCCAGGCGCATGGCGCAAGCGGGGGCCGTGGTCGGGATTGTTGTCCTGGCGCTCTCCATGACGTTCGCCGCGGCCGCGACCGCGCGTCCGAGCGAGAAGGGCAAGACGTCGATGGTCGTGGAGATCGTCAACCGGGCCCCTTACGGGGACATGCTGGCGACGGTCCGGGGTGCCAGTCTCTACACGACGCCGGTGGCGTGTACCGGTGGCTGTCTGACCATCTGGCCTCCTCTGCTCATGCCCAAGGGGACCAAGATCCCGACGGGAGCAGCCGGCCTCGCCACCGCCAAGCTGAAGCACCACCGCCGGCAGGTCACCTTCGACGGCAAGCGGCTCTACACCTTCGACGGCGACAGTGGCGGCGACGTCACGGGCAACGGGGTGGAGGGCTTCATGGTGGCGACGGCACCCTGAGGCACCGTGGCGCCGGCACCCTGATGCACCGTGGCGCCGGCACCCTGATGCACCGTGGCGCCGGCACCCTGAAACGACCGTCCGGCGTCGCCCCGCCCCGGGTGGATGTACCCGTTGACCGGGGAAAAAGGTCGAAATCCACAGTGTCACCACAGAATCCAGGCGTACCGTCCTGCCCAGAGACGGCCCCCCTGCCGACGCGAGACGGAGAGGCTGAACGATGCACGACATGCCGGGAACGCCACCCGCAGCCCAGATTCCTCCTTGGGCCCCCGCCCCTGACCCTCGTCCTGCCTCCGGGCGGCGCTGGCTGAAGCTGATCGTGGGCGTCGGTGCCGCGGCCGGAGTGGCCGTCGGCGCCACCGCGCTGGCTCAGGCCGCTACCGCGTCGGGCGGGACCGCCCCTGCCGCCGCCGCTGTCACGGCCTCGACGTCGACCACCACGACGGTCCCGGGACCACTGCACGGGTTCGCTGGACCGGGTCGCGCCCGGTTCGGGTTGGGCGGCGGTGGTTTCGGGGGCCTGGGCATCGGTGGGTCGATCATCGACGGCCAGTTCACGATCAAGGGCCCGAACGGGTACGAGACGCTGTCGGAGCGCACCGGAACCGTGTCCAGCGTCACCGACACGTCGGGCAGCACGTGGTCGCTCACGGTGAAGAGCGCGGACGGCACGTCGGGCACCTTCACCGTCGACAGCGGCACGAGCGTCAACGGTGGGGAGATGGGCATCGGGAGCGTCAAGTCCGGCGACACCGTGCAGGTCACGGCGGTGGTGTCAGGCGCGACGGCAACGGCGAAGCAGGTCACCGACCAGACCGTGCTGAAGGCCAACGGCGGGTCGTGGCGGCCGATGGGACCGACTTCGGGCTCCAACACCGGGCCGGGGATGTCTTCGTCGTCATTGACCCCGCCCGTCTAGGAGCGACGCCTGCCTCGGCGGCCCCGTTGGTGGTGCTCGAGACGGCGCCGGATGAGCTCACGGCGTTCCTGGAGCTCTCGGTAGGTGATGGCGTCGACGGCTTCGCCGACGCCGAGTGACGCGCGGATGCCGGCGACGTCGAGGGCGGGAATCGTCCCGGGCTCGACTCCCATCTCCTTGGCGATGCGATCGCCGTGTCGCTCGTGGAAGTACAGCACCACTCTGACGATCTCCCCGATCACGTCGACGTTGGGAGCCATGACCGCGAGCGCGCCGTCGAGGAAGAGCATGTCCTTGACGTAGAGCATGAGCTCCTTGGGCATGCGCGCCCCGTAGCCCAGGAGGCCCTTGGTGAGGTTGCGGATCTCGGAGGTGAGCTCCTCGGCGGTGAGCGTGGTGGGGTCGATCGGTGGGCGGTCGAGGCCGAGGTCATGGATCACGGCGTCGATGTCCACATCGACGGGGAGTGCGCCGAGGTCGCGCATGGCCGCGATCTGTCCCGGGACGTCGTTGGCGGACGCGGCCATCACCAGCCGCAGAAAAGCCAGGCGTCTGGGCTCGTCGAAGCGGCCCGTGATGCCGAAGTCGAGGAGCGCCACCCGGCCGTCGGACTGCACGAACAGGTTGCCGCCGTGCAGATCGCCGTGGAAGACACCGTAGAGCAGTGCGCCTTCGAGGAACGCGATCAACGCGGCGTGCAGGACCTCTTCGGTATCGATCCCCGCGGCGCGCATGGCGTCGGCATCGCCCCACGCGAAGCCGTCGAGTCGCTCCATGACGAGGACCCTGCGGGTCACGAGCGACGGGTGTGGTCGGGGGACGACGATGGCGTGCTGGTCGGTGTCGGCGAGGACGCGTGCGACGTCGAGCATGTTCTGGGCCTCGAGACGGAAGTCGAGCTCCTCCACGATGGTCTCGCCGAACAACTCCACCAGTGCGGGCGGGTTGGCGAGGGCGGCGACGGGAATGCGTCCCACGAGGAGTGGCGCCAACCAGCTCATCGCGGCGAGGTCACGGCGCACCAACGCGGCCACGTCGGGACGTTGCACCTTCACGACCACGGCTTCCCCGCTCTTGAGGCGCGCCGCGTGGACCTGGGCCACCGAGGCGGCCGCGATGGGTGTGCGCTCGAACTCGCTGAACTGCTGTTCGAGTGTCATGCCCAAGTCCGCTTCGACGATGCGCCTGACGACCGCGAAGGGCTCGGCGGGGACCCGATCACGCAGGAGCCGGAACTCGGTCACGAGCTCTTCGGGGAACAGGCCTTCGCCCGAGGACAGGATCTGGCCCAACTTGATGTAGGTGGGCCCGAGGCGCTCGAAGGCACGGCGCAGACGGCGCGACAGTCCGGCCCGTGACCGGTGCTGCCCTCGCCGGCGGTCGCCGACGTACCAGCCCGCCAGGGCGGTGCCCAGGATGGCGGCCACCCGCACGACCCGCTTTCCCGGGGGCAGTCGGCGCTTGCGGGTGAGCCGGGGGGCCTCGGCCCGCGTCCGTTGGCGGAGCCCGTCGATCCCCGCGCTCCACGAAAGCCGATCGAGGTCGAGGACCCAGGGCGGGTGCGAGGAGAAGGCGCCGAAGGCGAGGTCCGCAGGGTCAGGGTCAGGCCCCGCGGCCGGCCCGCCGTCGGGAATGGTCATCGTGTCGACCGTACCGTGCCCCACCGGGTTTTCGGTGCGCCCCCGGGGCGTGTCGCGCCGGGCCGGTCGGCCGAGTGCCCCCCCGGCTCGCGTGCAGGCAGCCCTGAAACGGCCCGATCAGCTCGGAGGCGGGCCGATCACCAGGCACCCGTTGTGGCCACCGAATCCGAAGGAGTTCGACAAGGCGGGAGCCGGATCCCAGGACCGACTCTGGCCGTGGACCACGTCGAGGTGGATCTCGGGATCAGGTTGCTCGTAGCCGGCCGTGGGCGGGATCAGGCGGCGGTCGATGGTGAGCGTGGTGGCGACGGCTTCGAGGGCCCCGGCCCCACCCAGCGCATGCCCGGTGACGCCCTTGATGGAGGTGACGGGAGGAGCGGGGGAGCCGAACACCTTCTCGATGGCCTGAGCCTCCGCCAGGTCGTTGAGCGGAGTGGAGGTCCCGTGGGCGTTGATGTGCCCGATGGCCGTGGGTGGCACCCCGGCGTCGGCCAGGGCGAGCTCCATACACGCCGCGGCGCCGTTTCCTCCCGGGGCGGGGGCGGTGATGTGATGGGCGTCGGCCGTCGATCCCGCGCCGAGAAGCTCGGCGTAGATGCGCGCGCCGCGCCGGCGGGCGTGGTCGAGGTCCTCGAGCACGAGGGCCGCGCCACCTTCGGCGCACACGAAGCCGTCGCGCCGGGCGTCGAAGGGCCGCGATATCCCTTCGTTCGACAGGGCGGTCATGTTGCCGAACGCGGCCAGGCCGATCCCCACCATGGCCGCTTCGGCACCGCCTCCGAGGGTCACGTCACACCGACCCGTCGACACCAGTCGGGCCGCAGCCGCGATGGCGTGGGTCCCGGCCGCGCACGCCGTGGCGATGGTCTCGCACGGGCCGTGCCAACCGGCGTGCATGGACACGTGGGCCGCGCCCGCGTTCACCATCATCATGGGGATGAGGAACGGCGACACCCGCCGCGGCCCCTTCTCGTGGAACACCCCGATCTGATCCTGCAGCGTCTCGAGCCCGCCCACGCCCGTCGCGAACACGACGCCGGAACGGTCCGGGTCGGCTCCGATCTCGCCCGCGTCGACGAGCGCCATGTCGGCGGCCGCCACCGAGAACTGCGCGAACCGGTCGACGCGCCGGACTTCCTTCGGGCCGAACCAGGCGGTGGGGTCGAAATCCAGAACCCGGTGCTCCCCTTCGGGCGCGGGTTTCTGCAGGCCGTCCCAAAATGGATCGAGGCCGATCCCGCAACACGAGACGACGCCCATGCCGGTGATGACCACGCGTCGACCCTGGACGGGCCCGTCGGGCCCGACGCCCAACAGCATCAGAGCTTGGCGGAGATCAGATCGTAGGCCTGTCCGACGGTCTCGATACCCTCGAGCTCGGACTCGTCGACGGTGACGTCGAAGGCCTCCTCCAGAGCCATCACGAGCTCGACCAGGTCGAGGCTGTCGGCGTCGAGGTCGTCGCCGAATCGGGCGTCGGGCACGACCTTGTCTGCCGGTACCTGCAACACGTCGATCGCACACGCCTTGAACTTGTCGAAGCTGGCGTCCTCGGGCACTGCTTCCTCCTCAATCGCGTCGTGTCCCGGTCGCCCGGGCCCTCTCCGTCGTTTCCACTACCCGCTCGTGGCTCGCGTCACAGCCGAGCCGTTTCCGTCTGCTCGTGGCACCTCACAATCCCATGGCGAGGCCACCGTCCACCGGAAGGACCGCCCCGGTGATGTAGGCGGCGTCGTCAGACGCAAGGAAGGCCACCGCCCCCGCTACATCGGCGGGGCTCGCCCTACGGCCCAACGGCACCAACGCCAGGAGCTGCTCCACGCGCTGTTCTCCCAGGCTGGCGATCATATCCGTGTCGACCACACCCGGCGCGACAACGTTGACCGTGATGCCGCGGCTGCCCACCTCCCGGGCCAAAGACCGGGCCAGGCCAACGAGGCCGGCCTTGGCGGCGCCGTAATTCACCTGGCCGGGAGACCCGAAGAAGGCCACCACGGACGACACGAGTACGATCCGGCCCCGGTGCGCCCGCACCATGGGCCCGATACCACGGCGTACCACCCGGTAGACGCCCGACAGGTTGGTGTCGAGCACCTCGTTCCACACCTCCTCTTTCATGCGCAGCAGCAAGGTGTCCTTGGTCACTCCGGCGTTGGCGACGAGCACCTCGACGGGGCCCAACGCCTCTTCCACCGCAGCGAATGCCGACTCGACCTGGGCCGGGTCGCGAACATCACACGGCACGGCGAGGAGGTCCGTGGTATTCGGGCCCTTCCCCGCCAAGTCGGGGGGCGGTGCGGTCCGGTACGTGACTGCCACCCTGTCTCCGAGCGCCTGGAAGTGGCGTGCGCACCCGAGCCCGATCCCTCGTGAGCCGCCCGTGACGAGCACGACGCGGCCGGCCGAATCCTCCGTGCTGTCTCCGGCATCGCTCACCGGTTGGCCCCGGTGGTGTCGACCGTCCACCGCATGACGGTGCTGGCCCAGGTCATCCCGGCCCCGAATCCCGTCATGAGCACGTGGTCACCGGGGCGCAGGCGTCCGGCGTCGGCGGCGTCGGCGAGCGCCAGGGGCACCGAGGCGCTCGAGGTGTTCCCCGTTCGGTCGAGGACGACGGCGACGCGTTCCATGGGGACGCCCAGCCGCGAGGCGGCGGCTTCGATGATGCGCAGGTTGGCCTGATGAGGAACGAACAGGGCGATGTCGTCGGGGGTGAGCTTGGCCCGTTCGAGGGCATTGATGGCGGAGTCCACCGTGACCCGCACGGCTCGACGGAAGACCTCCTTGCCCTCCATCGCCATGTAGCCGCCGTGGGGACAGGTGAGCAGATCATGCGCGCTGCCGTCGACCCCGAGGTCCACGGCCAGCAAGCCGTCGGTGTCGCTCGCTTCGAGCACGACAGCGCCGGCTCCGTCGGCGAACAACACGGCGGTGGCACGATCGTCGGGATCGGTGAGCAACGACACGCAGTCGGCGCCGATGAGCAGGGCCCGGTGGGCCGCGCCGGAGCTGACCACGCCGTGGGTCGCCACCAGCGCGTACACGAATCCCGCGCACGCGGCGTTCACGTCGAAGGCACCACCGGACAGTCCGAGGGCGTAGTGGACCGCCGCCGATGTGGCCGGCACGGCCAGGTCGGGAGTGCACGTGGCCAGGACCAGGAGGTCGACCTGCGACGGCTCCAGCGCGGCGCGTTCGAGGGCCCGACGTCCGGCGTCGATGGACAGTGACGACACCGTGCCCCCGATGCGGCGCTCGCGGATGCCCGAGCGGGTGACGATCCATTCGTCGGTGGTGTCGAGCCGCGCTTCGAGGTCTGCGTTGGTGACGACGTTGTCGGGCAGGGCCGTTCCCCACCCGGTGATGACGGCTCCGGTGGGGCTCACGCGCCGTCGGCCTGCACGCGGAGCCAGGCGATGGGCTCGCCCGCCGCGACGCGTTCGCCGGGATGGGCCAGGAATCCCACCACCGTCCCGGCAAAGGGGGTGCGGACCTCGGCCGCTCCGACCGTGCCGAGGAGGTCTCCCACCGCCACCGGGGCCCCATCGGTGCCCGGGACGTCGGTGCCGTCGGGGGACAGCCCACCGGGCCCGGGCGCGGCCAGTCCGGCCACAGGCTCGAAGACGCCCGCCGAAGGTGAGATGACGACCCGCTCGGAGGTGTAGAGGTGTTCGCCCTGGTGCGCGGCGGCGTAGGCGTTCCACGTCTCGCTCCCGGCGATGGCGTTGACGAGGGTGTCGAGATCGTCGGGGGTAGCCACGGCACTAGCCAATGCGTCGGGCAAGGTGCGCCGGGCGAGCCCGGTTAGCACGCCGCCGGTCCCGACTTCGACGAACCGCGTCGCGCCCAGGCTCGCCAGCGTCTCGAGGCTTTGGCGCCAGCGCACCGGGCTGCACAACTGTGCGGAGAGCAATCCGGGCCACTCTCGCGCCTCGGTGTGGGCGCGCGCGTCGACATTGGCCACCACGGGGATCTCGGGCACGGTGAACGGGGTGCTCGCCAGCGACTTCCGGAGCCACGATCGCGCCGGGGCCATGAGCATGGTGTGGAAGGCACCGGCAACGGGAATGGCGATCACCTTGCGGGCGCCGAGCTCCTTGGCGATGGTGCCGGCGCGCATCACCGCCTCGGCGGTGCCGGCGATGACGACCTGGCCGGGCGCGTTGTAGTTGGCGACCCACACCTCGCCCTCGGCGCGCTGACACGCGGCGTCGACAGCATCGTCGTCCGCGCCCATCACCGCCGCCATGGTCCCGGGGTGTTCTTCCGCCGCGTTGTGCATGGCTTCGCCCCGCTCGACGACGAGCCGCACCCCCTCCTCGAACCCCAGCGCGCCGCTGGCGGCGAGGGCGGTGTACTCGCCCAAGCTGTGCCCTGCGCACAAGCGAGGCTCGATACCCACGCGCTCGATGGCGTCGAGGACCACCAGGCTGAGGACGAAGGTGGCGAGCTGGGCGTTGGCGCTGAGGGTGAGCTCGTCCTGATCGACGTCCAACAGGAGACGCGCCACGTCGCGCCCTGCGACGCCCGACGCCTCCTCCACGACCTCCCAGGAAGGGTGCTCCCGCCAGGGGCGGCCCATGCCGGGTCGCTGGGATCCCTGACCCGGGAAGGTGAACGCCAGCACTCGGACTCCTCTTCTTCGCGTACCGATCGATCGGGGTCGTCCCAGGGTGACACGATCGGAGCGCCCGGTCACGTTACCGGTAGGTCATGAGCCAACCGCTCGCGGCCAGCTAGCGCTTGGGCCCGATGAATTCATCGAGCAGTCGCACGCTGCTCCTCCTGGCCACGGACAAGACGCGGAGGCTCCGCGGCCGCCATTCGACACCCATGAGGTCGCAGGCCCGGGTGAAGAGGTTGTGGATGTCGGGCGACGCGTTCGAGAACTCGTAGCGGGGGTAGGCCCGGCCGTTGACCTTGTTGAGCACGCGACACCCGTCCGAATGGATGAGGCCCCGAAGGAGTGGTGCCGGGAACCGGTCGACGATCGACCGCTGCCACTCCAAGAGGGCGATGTCTCGATCGTGCTTGTGACCGGGACCGTGTTGGGGAAGAAGGCACGGCCAATGCTTCGAGTACGTATAGAGATCGGTGCAACCCGTACGACGCACCCGACCCACGTGGTTGGGGAGAATCTCTGCCATTGCCAAGGCACAGTCGGCCATAAGCGACGGATAGGCATCGCAGCACGTGATCCGGAGCTTGTAGACACCTCGGCGGTGGCTGGCGATGTACCCGTCACCGAGATAAAGGCCAAGGAGATACGCGTAGGGTCCCGGTGGGATGTCCTCAGTGGTCCCCCGACAAATCATGCAAGCGGACAAAGCCGAGCGAGCTGGTGGTCGATCGACCACCCAGGCCCTGATGGTCGCTCGCGAGATTCCGGTAGCCCGGGAGATCTCCGAGTAGTTGTGACCAGCACCGACAAGGGACAGGATGGCTGAAACACGCTCGGGTGGGTACACGTCTGATCCCCGCCTCCCAGTAGCATTCGTTGACGCGCCCGAGTGAGGGAATAGGCAGACCTGAAGGCCTCAAAAGCCTTTGTTCGAAAGGACGTGCGGGTTCGAATCCCGCCTCGGGCACGATCGGCGGGCTGCTCCGCAGAGTAGCGAACAGGTGTTTGGGGAGCCTCCGCTCTCGATGGGGCACCGGGTCACCTAGAATTCGCGGAGCATGCGCCGCTCCCTGGTCGAACGATCCCTGCGAGATGTCCACGGACGCCTCGTGCGGGTCCGCGAGGAGTTGGCGGTGCTCGACGAGCAGCTGACGGTGCTCAACGACGCCGCCGACGACGCCCGCATCCGTTCGCTCGTGTCAGAGACGCCCCTGGCCGGGCACGACTACGCCGATGCGCAGCGCTCCGCCGACGCCGCCAACCGGGGCCGGGCGGCATTGTTGACCATGATCACCGAGCTGGAGCGTCGTCAGGACGAGCTGCTCGGCAAGCTGGTCGTCGAGCCCAGGTAACCGGGCACCGGACCGCAGACCCAGAAGACCAGAAGAGAGAGACCCGCCACATGGGCAAACGCGTCGTCATCGCCGAGGACGAGGCCATCATCCGCCTCGATCTAAAGGAGATCCTCGAAGCCGAGGGTTACTCGGTCGTGGGGGAGACCGGTCGCGGCGACGAGGCCGTGGAGCTGGTGGCAGCGCACCAGCCCGACATCGCCATCCTCGACATCAAGATGCCGGGTATCGACGGGATCGAGGCCGCCCGGCGCATCTCGGCGAACCACCGAGTGGCCGTCCTGATCCTCACGGCCTTCAGCCAGCGGAACCTCATCGAAGAGGCACGCGACGCGGGGGTCGCCGCCTATCTGGTGAAGCCGTTCCAACGAGGCGAGCTGGTCCCGGCCATCGCCGTCGCCACGGCACGCTTCGAGGAGTACCGGGCCATCGAGGACGAGCACACGCGACTGTCCGAGGAGGTGCCCACCCACGAGGACAAGCTCCGGACCCGCCAGATGGTGGACCGGGCCAAGGCGGTGCTCATGGACGGTCACGGCATGAGCGAGGAGGCGGCCTTCGGCTTCATCCAGCGCACGGCGATGGACCGTCGCGTCCGGATGGAGCGGGTGGCCCAGGAGATCATCGACGGGGACCTCACGCCCTGACTCGGGTGGGCCGCACCTGACGAGCGCTCGAGCCCGGGCCGGGTGGCGCCGCGCCGGGGCCACATAGGATCCGGGTCGGTGGCAACCTCGAAGCCGGACGCGGGAACCCTTTACCTCCTCGACGGCAATTCTCTCGTCTTCCGGGCGTTCTTCGCCCTCCCCATCGACCTGGCCACCAAGGCCGGCCAGGTGACCAACGCCGTGCACGGTTTCACCTCGATGTTGGTGATGCTCCTGCGTGACAACGAGCCGGGGGGCATGGCCGTCGCGTTCGACCGTCCCGAACGGACGTTCCGCGACGACATCGTCGTGGAGTACAAGGGCAACCGCCCCGACACCCCCGACCTTCTCATCCCCCAGTTCTCCCTCGTGCGCCAGGTCCTCGGGTCCCTCGGCATCGTGATGGTCGAGAAGCCCGGCTACGAGGCCGACGACATCCTCGCCACGCTCGCCACCCAGGCGCGCGACGCGGGGCGCAACGTCGTGGTGGTGAGCGGGGACCGAGACACGTTCCAACTCGTGGAGGATCCTCTCGTCAAGGTCATGTACACGCGCCGCGGTCTTTCCGACACCGTCGTCTACGACGAGGCCGGCATCATGGAACGCCACGGCGTGTCCCCGAGCCAGTACCCCACCCTGGCGGCGCTGCGCGGCGACACATCCGACAACCTGCCGGGCGTGCCCGGGGTGGGCGAGAAGACCGCGGCCAAACTCGTGAGCACCTACGGCGACCTCGACACCATCTTCAGCCACGTCCAGGACCAGACGCCGAAGTTGCGCCAGAACCTGGCCGAGCACGAGGAACTGGTGCGCCGCAACGCCGAGGTGATCCCCCTGGTGCGCGACGTGGAGCTCGGCCTGAGCCTGGACGACCTCGCCCTCGGGAAATGGGACGCGTCGGAGGTCAAGCGGGTCTTCGGCGAGCTGGAGATGCGGTCGGCGTGGCAGCGCCTGGCACCGCTGCTCGGTGGCGACGCGGAGGAGGCTCTGCCGCGCGCCGCGGGCACGCGCGCCCCGCCGGCCATCGACCTGGGGTCGATCACCGCCACGGTGCCCGCCGACGCCAAGGCGGCCGCCACGTCACTCCTCGTCGCCGCCCACGCCAAGGATCCGGTGGCCCTGGCGCCGGTGTGGTCCGGCGATGCGGGTCGGAGCCCCCTGCTGGGGATGGCCGTCGTCGCCGCCCCGTCGGTGCCGGAGCCTGACGACGATGCAGCGCCGAAGGACAGTGCATCGCCCAAGACGGTGACCGACGCCACGGTGCCGCCACCGATGTGGCTCGACGAGGTGTTGCTGGCCGACAGCGGCGTGCACAGTGCCCTCAGCGCCCTGGTGGGGCCGGGCGGCGCACCCCTGGTGGCGCACGGGGCGAAAGAGCTCATGCGCAGCCTGCTGCCCACCGGAATCGATATCACGTCGTTGGCGCTCGACACCGCGGTGGTCGCCTACCTGCTCGACCCGTCGTCGGGCCGGTACCGCCTCGAGGACGTGGTCGAGGTGCAGCTCGGACTGGCGCTCGACGCCGAGGTCGAAGCCGAGGCGGCCGGCCAGCTCGCCCTCGACGGCGCGGCGGAGCTCGAGGTGTCCACCTTGGCGGCGCGCAACGCCGTGGCGCTCGGCCTGTTGTTCGCGCCGATGCGTGACGCACTCGTGCGCGCCGGGCTCGAGCGACTCCACGACGAAGTGGAGCGACCGCTGGTGCGCGTCCTCGCCCGCATGGAGGTGGCCGGGGTACGCGTCGACACCCAGGAGCTGCGCCGTATCGCCGACGGACTCGTGGCCGAGTGTGCCCGTCTCGAGGTGGAGATCCACGAGCTTGCCGGGGAGACCTTCAACGTGAACTCCACGCCGCAGTTACGGGCCGTGCTCTACGACCGTCTCGGGCTGACGCCGGGGCGCAAGACCAAGACGGGGTTCTCCACCGACGCGCAGACCCTGGAGAAGCTGCGCGGCCAGCACGACATCATCGACACGCTGCTGCGGTATCGCGAGGTGGAGAAGCTGCGCTCGACCTACGGCGAGACTCTGTTGGCCGAGGTCGCCGCCGACGGGCGCATCCATGCCACCTTCGGCCAGACCGTGGCGCGCACCGGGCGGCTGTCGTCGGACCGGCCCAACCTCCACAACATCCCCGTGCGAAGTGAGGAGGGGAGGCGTCTGCGCAAGGCCTTCATCCCCGCCGAGGGTTGCCGCCTCCTGGTGGCGGACTACGACCAGATCGAGCTGCGCGTGATCGCGCACCTGTCCCATGACCCGGGGCTCGTGGCGGCCTTCGCGGAGGGACGCGACATCCATCGCACCACCGCCGCCAGCGTGTTCGGCGTGGCGCCGCACGACGTCACCACCGCGCAGCGCAACCGGGCCAAGATGGTCTCCTACGGCCTTGCGTACGGCATGGAGGCCTACGGCCTCGCCCAGCGGCTGTCCATCGAGCCGTCCGAGGCGGGACAGATCCTCGACGCCTACTTCGTCGCCTTTCCCGCCGTGCGCGCCTACATGGACCGCACCGTGGTGGAAGCCCGGTCCCGGGGCTACACCGAAACGCTCTTCGGCCGGCGCCGGCCGCTCCCGGACCTCCACTCGCCCAACCACAACCTGCGCATGGCGGCCGAGCGCCAGGCCATGAACGCGGGCATCCAGGGGCTCGCCGCCGATCTGTTCAAGGTGGCTCTCGTGCGCCTCGACGCCGCGCTCGAGGAGAAGCAGCTCGCATCGCGGGTCGTCCTGCAGGTCCACGACGAGGTCCTCGTCGAGGTTCCGACCGACGAGGAGGCGATCACGGGCGACCTCGTCTCGACCGTGATGGGGGGCGTGGCCGACGCCGTGCACCTCGCCGTGCCCCTCGAAGTGTCAGCAGCATGGGGTGACACCTGGGCCGACGCCAAGGGGTAGCGGGCTCGGGCCGCAGTCGCCGGTCGGAGGGTGCCTACGAACGACCAGGGCAGGTCGGGAGGCATGTTTGCTAGCATTGTGGACTGGTCGTCACCGACGACCGCGCCGTGCCCACTCTCGATGAGCGCGATGCCCGATCCCGAAAGCGAGTTCTGAAGTTCATGCCCGACGAAGCAGCCGGTTCCTCCGGCGGAGCTGACCCGGCGGCAAGTCCCGCCGCGGCGGCCGGTGAAGTACCCGGCGCCATCGCCCTTCTCTCCAATGCCCCCATGGGCACGTTCGACGAAACGGGGAAGTACGTCCCCCGTGCCATCGTCGAGGACGACCTGGGCGGCGCCTCTCTCGAAGAAGCCATCGACGCCACCATCGTCGAGTTCGACGATGGTGACATCGTCGAGGGCACGGTCGTCAAGATCGACAAGGACGAGGTCCTTCTCGACATCGGCTTCAAGTCCGAAGGGGTCATCCCTTCGCGCGAGCTCTCCATCCGCAACGACATCGACCCTTCGGAGATCGTCAGCCTCGGCGACCAGATCGAAGCGTTGGTGCTCCAGAAGGAAGACAAAGAGGGCCGCCTGGTCCTGTCGAAGAAGCGGGCGCAGTACGAGCGCGCCTGGGGAACCATCGAGAAGATCAAGGACTCCGACGGGATCGTCAAGGGACCGGTCATCGAGGTGGTCAAGGGCGGGCTCATCGTCGACATCGGACTTCGTGGTTTCCTCCCCGCATCATTGGTGGAACTGCGCCGGGTGCGCGAGCTGCAGCCCTATGTGGGTCGCAGCATCGAGGCCAAGATCATCGAGCTCGACCGCAACCGCAACAACGTGGTCCTGTCGCGCCGGGCCTGGCTCGAAGAGACTCAGAAGGAACAACGCGGGGAGTTCCTGGTCAACCTGAAGCCCGGCGAGCGCCGCCGCGGCGTGGTGTCCTCGGTGGTCAACTTCGGTGCCTTTGTCGACCTCGGTGGCATGGACGGGCTCATCCACGTGTCGGAGCTTTCGTGGAAGCACGTCGACCATCCCTCGTCGGTCGTGTCGGTGGGCGACGAAGTCGAGGTCGAGGTGCTCGACGTGGACCTCGACAAAGAGCGCATCAGCCTGTCGCTCAAGGCGACGCAGACCGACCCATGGCAGGAGTTCGCCAACACCCACCAGGTGGGCGAGCTCGTCTACGGGCGCATCACCAAGCTCGTGCCTTTCGGCTCCTTCGTCCAGGTGGGCGACGGCATCGAGGGCCTGGTGCACATCTCGGAGATGGCCGGCCATCACGTCGACCTCCCCGAGCAGGTGGTCACCCCCGGCGAGGAGCTGTGGGTGAAGATCATCGACATCGACCTCCAGCGTCGACGCATCAGCCTTTCGATCAAGCAGGCGGCCGAGGGTGGCGAAGTGTCCGAGGAGTACCGCGAGGCCTTCGGCGAGCATGCCTATGACGAGCAGGGCAACTACATCGGCTACGACTACGGCGGCACCGAGTTCACGCCCGAAACCGAGGCGCAGGCGGCGTGGGCCGAGTACGTGGCCGAGCACGGCACCCCACCGGAAGGTGCCGAAGGTGGACCTCCTCCCGCTCCTCCGGCGGGAGACGGCAACGGCAGCGCCCCCGACGCATCAGCCCCCGAGGCGGCAGCCCCCGAGGCGGCAGCCCCGGAGGCGGCAGCCCCGGACACGTCAGCTCCCGCGGTGGCAGCCCCGGACACGTCAGCTCCCGCGGTGGCGGCGCCGGACACGACTGCTCCCGAAGCTGCCGTGGTCGCCGAAGCGCCTGCGGCCGACGTGACGACCGAGAACGAGACTCCCGACACCACGGCACCGGCCGAGGGCTGAGCCCCGACAACGGGGCAGAGCACTCCGGCCGCGGGACTGACTCAGCGGCCGTCACGCCCCCGGGGAACGATCAGCGGGGATCGATCCAGAGCGGCGAACGCTCTGGGGTCCTCTCCGGCGGTGACGATGGCGGCGGTGGAGTCGGTGCCGGGGGCGTCGGCGGCGAGGAGACAGGCGTGAACGGGGTCGAGTCAGGCGCTTGCACGCTCCACGCCGGTGGCTGCTGCGAATCAGGCGCGGCGGGCGCGACCGGGGGTTGGGTCGACGCCGATGTCGCGAACGCGGTGGAGGGTTGGGACCCGAGCGGGAAGTGACAGGCCACGAAGTGGTCGGGCCCGATGGCGCGCATCTGCGGCTCCTCGTCGGCGCACTTCTGCTGCGCGAAGGGACAGCGCGTCCTGAACCGGCATCCCGAGGGAGGGTTGATGGGTGAGGGGAGATCACCGGTCAGCGTCGCTTTGCCATTGGCCGACGCGCCGGGGTCGGGCTCGGGGATCGAAGTGAGCAGCGCTTCGGTGTAGGGATGCTCGGGCCGGTGGTAGAGGTCGTCGGGCCGAGCTACCTCGCACAGCTTCCCGAGGTACATGACCGCCACGCGGTCGCTCACGTTCTTGACGACGGCGAGGTCGTGGGCGATGAACAGCATCGTGAGTCCCCGGTCGCGCTTGAGGTCGTCGAGGAGGTTGAGGATCTGGGCCTGCACCGAAACGTCGAGAGCGGACACGGGTTCGTCGCAGACGAGCAGGGTGGGCTCGAGCATGAGGGCCCGGGCGATGCTGACCCGCTGGCACTGACCACCCGACATCTCGGTGGGACGGCGCCCCCCGGCGTCGATGGGGTCGATTCCGACCGACTCGAGGGTGGCGCGTGCCTTGGTCTTGCGCTCGTCCTTGGTGCCGATGCCCCACACCGACAGGGGCTCGACCACGGCGTCGAGGACCCGACGGCGCGGGTTGAGCGACGAGATGGGGTCCTGGAACACCATCTGGATCTTGGTGCGCGCCTTTCGGGCCTCGGAGCGCGACAGCGAGGTGAGTTCGGTCCCGTTGAACTTGACCGATCCCGAGTTCGGGTTGTTGATGAGGGCGACGGCGCGCCCTGTGGTCGACTTCCCACAGCCGGACTCACCCACGAGTCCCAGGGTCTCACCGGCGGCCACGTCGAAGCTCACGTCCGACACGGCGCGCACCCGGTGGCGCCCCGATCCGAACTCGACGACGAGGTGCTCGACGCGCAGCAGGATGTCGTCCCCCCGCATGTGGGCGGTACCGCTCCCGGCCATCAGGTGGTCCTCACCCCGTTGGGCGCCACCATGGCGGCGTCGCGCACCGGGGTGCCTGTGAATGCCAGGGCGGCAGGGACCCGTGAGGCCACGTTGTGGGCGAGGGCGGCGTCGCCTTCGGCGGAGCCGACCGGGTACCAGCACCGGAAGAGGTGTCCCTGCCCGGCGGCGCGCAGCGGGGGCTCCTCCTTGCGGCAGTGGTCCTGAGCGTAGGGACAGCGCGGCGCGAAGCGGCACCCCTGGCGATCGGCGGCGAGGTCGGGGGGCCGGCCCGGGATGGCGCGCAGCCGCGTATGGGAAGACTCGGACAGACGGGGGATCGAGCGCAGCAGTGCTTCGGTGTAGGGCATCCGGGTATGGGCGAAGAGCTCGGCGGTGGGCGCCTGCTCGACGATCTGGCCGGCGTACATCACCACGATCTCGTCGGTGCGGTTGGCCACCACCCCGAGGTCGTGCGAGACCAGGATCATTCCCATGTGGCGCTCGCTCTGCTGGGCGGCCAGCAGGTCGAGGATCTGGGCCTGCACGGTGACGTCGAGGCCCGTGGTCGGCTCGTCGGCGAGCAGGAGCTTGGGGCCGCACGCCAAGGCGATGGCGATCATGACCCTCTGGCGCATCCCCCCCGACAATTCGTGGGGATAGTTGCGCAGGCGCTCTTCGGGTGCGGGTATACCCACCGACGTGAGCAGCGCCACCGCGGTGTCGTGGGCGGCCTTGCGGTCGAGCCCGGCCCGCAGGCGAAGGGACTCGGTGATCTGGCGACCCACCCGCACCACGGGGTTGAGCGCCGTCATGGGGTCTTGGAAGATGAGGGCCACCTGCAGGCCCCACACCTCGCGCAGCTCGGCCAGGGACATGGCGGTGAGGTCGTGGCCCGAGAAACGGACGACGCCGGAGCGTTCGACGTTGGACCCGGGGACCAGTCCCATGATGGAGCGGCTCAGGACGGTCTTGCCCGAGCCTGACTCGCCCACCACGCCCAGGGTGCGGCCCCGACCCAGCGTGAACGACACGCCGTCGACGGCGCGCACGAGCCCGCGGGCGGTGCGGAACGACGTGTGCAGGTCGATCACCTCGAGGAGCGGACCTTCGATCGACCCCACGTCGGGGAAGCTGAGCTGGGGCCGACGGCCCCAGCGGCTCACAGGGTCACCTCGCGCAGGTCGAAGTACGAGCGCAGGCGGTCGGCCATGAGGTTGAGAGCGGTGAGCAGGAGGAAGATGTAGAGCGACGGCCACAGCGCGATGAAGGGGTTGAGTTGCAGGTTGTTGCTGTTGACGCCGTCGTTGATGATGTTGCCGAGCGACGATGTCGGGAGCCCGATCGAGAGGCCGAGGAAGGCGAGCGAGCCTTCGAGGACGATGGCGATGGCCACCCCGATCAGCGCGAAGGACACCGCGGCCGGCACGACGTTGGGGAGCAGCTCGCGCAGGAGCAGGCGTGACGTCTTGGCACCGGTAGCGCGCGCCGCCAACACGAATTCTCGGCTCGCGAACGACAGCGTCGTGGCCCGTATGACGCGGAACAGCAACGGGGAAGCCACGAAGGTGAACATCACGGTGAGCTTCAACAACGACACGGGCTTCCAGAACGCCTCGATCACCATGATCGCCAACAATGCGGGGAAGGCCAGGAGCACGAACGACACCGCGTTGAGCACCGTGTCGGCTGGGCCACTGCGGTAGCCGGCGAGGAGCCCGGCGAACCCCCCGATCACGAGTCCGGCCAGGATCGGGGCGAACCCGATGATGAGGGACACGCGCGACCCGAAGATGACGCGTGACAGAAGGTCGCGACCGAGGTCGTCGGTGCCGAGGAGATGGTGTGCCGTCGGGCCGACGTTCACGGCCGAGTAGTCCTGGAAGTTGGGGGCCTTGATCGGGAGCACCGAGGCCAACGCGGCCAAGAGGATCATGAAGACGACCCAGCTCGCGCAGATCCAGAAGGTGAGGCCCAGACCGCCCTTTCGGGAGAGGAGGCCGGAGGCGGGAAGCCGGGCGGCGACGCCACCGCGACCCCCGACCGGGCCCGCGATGCCGGTGGCGAGCGGGCTCGAAGTCTCGGTCACCGTCGAAGGACCGTCAGGCACGGCGCACCCGCGGGTCGAGGATGGTGAGGAGGAAGTCGATCCCGAAGTTCACGACCACGAACGCCACGGCAGCGACCAGGGCCATGCCCTGGACCACCAGGTAGTCGTTGGCGTAGATCGCCTGGACGAGCTGGAACCCGATCCCCGGGAGCTGGAAGAGGATCTCGACGACGAACGCCCCGGTGAACAGCGTGCCGATGCTGATCCCCGCCGCGGCGAGCAACGAGAACGACGATGGGCGCATCACGTGGCGCAAAAGGATGTACCGGGTCGAGAGCCCCTTGGAGCGGGCCATGGTCACGAAGTCCTCTTGGAGCGTGGCGATGAGATCGGCGCGCAGGAGCCGGTAGTAGACGGTGACGGACCCGATGGCGAGTGCCACCGACGGCAGGATGACTGATTTGAGGTTGGGCCCGAGCCCCTGGGAGAGCCGGTTGAACCCCGTCGCCGGTACCCACTTGAGCGTGACGGCGAACACCAGCACCAGTAGCGGGCCCGCCACGAAGGTGGGGAGCGACAACATGGCGAAGGTCGACGTGGTGGCGACGCGGTCGAAGGCACGGTTGGGGCGCAGGGCGGCGAACAGTGCCATCGGGATGGCGACGAGCAGGGCCAGGACCTGCGACACAACGATGAGCTCGAGGTCGATCGGCACGGCCACGCTCAGGGCGCCGGTTACCGTCTGTTTGGTCAGAAATGACGCGCCCAGGTTGCCGTGGAAGATATTGGTGACCCAGGTGCCGTACTGCGCCACCAGTCCTTTGTTGAGTCCCAATTGTTTCAGGAGCACAGCTTCGTTTGCCGGCGTGTAGTTCGGTCCCAAGATGGTCCTGGCCGGGTTCCCAGGGAGGAGATGGACGAGAAGGAAGGCGAAGACGGAGATGAGGAAGCAGATGACGACCAGCTGGACGAGACGGCTTGCGGTGAACCGGAGCATGGGAAAGGCGGCGCTCAGTCCTTGCGCCACATGGGCGTCGGGTCGAGGATGCCGTTGCTGAACCCGAGGGCCTTGGACCCGTCGGGCAGGGTGAGGTTGTTGAAGTTCTGCACCACGTCGCTTCCTATCGAGCACCACGTCGCCAGAGACGCCCACAGATAGGGCAGGTCCTGGGCCAGACGTTTGTCCACTTCCTGGTAGGCCTTCACGCGGACTGCCTGGTCGGACATGGTGCGGCCCTGTTGCAGCGCTGTCTCTAGCGCATCGTCCTTGTTGCGGGCGAAGTTGAGCGCGATGGCCCCGTTGGCGGTGGTGGGGCTCAGCCACACATAGTTGAGGTCCGGGTCGGTGGCGCCGAACATCTCGTCGGTGTAGGCCTGGAATTGCCCCGTCACCAGGTTGTCGATGAACGTGACCTGCTCGATCTCACTCACCGTGGTCTGGATCCCCGCTAGGCCCCACATGCTGGCAATGGCCTGGACCTCGTTGAGCAGGCGGGGGTCGGTGATCGTCGCCAGGGCGATCTTGATGGTGCCGCCGTGATTGGGCGCGGCCTGGGCCACGAGCTGCTTGGCCTTGGCGAGGTCGTAGGTGGGGTAGCCGTTGTCGGCCGGGCGGTACGGGGAGCCGGGCGGGAACAAGCTGAGGTTGGGCTTGGCGATCCCGGCCCCGAACAGCTTCACGAGCTCGTCGACGTTGATGGCATGGGCGAGGGCCTGGCGCACCACGATGTCGCTGGTGGGGTCGACGGAGGTGTTGAGGATGACGAAGTCCATGTCCCCCTGTCCCACTGTCGGGTTCAGGACGAGCTGGTAGTCGGCGTTGCCACGGAGGTCCCGGATGGCGTTGGGGTCGCGCGTCACCATCAGGTCGATCGTCGCGGACCGCAGCGAGTTCTCCCGGGACTGGTCCTCGCTGATTGGCCGGTAGGTGAGGCCGTCGAGGTAGGGGAGCCCCGAGCGCCAGTAGTGAGGATTGCGCGTCACGGTCAGGTGGTCGTTGGGCACCCATTCCACCAACGAGAACGGTCCGGTGCCGATGGGCTTGGTCGTGCTCTGGCTCTCGAGCTGGGCCATGCCGATGACGTATCCCACCTGGGTGGCGAGGTACTGGGGGAACGCCACGATGGGCTCCGCGCAGGTCACCGTCACGGCGAGGTCGTTGCCGGGGACCTTGGCGACACTGTCCACCACGCCGCGCAAGGCCTGGCCCGTGAGCGCGGACGCCTGCAGCGCCTGGAGATTGGCCACGAGGACGTCCGCGTTCAGGGGCGAGCCGTCGTGGAACGTGACCCCGGAGCGCAATGTGATGGTCCATGCGGTCATGTCGCTGTTGGGGACGACCGAGCTGGCCAGGTACGGCTTGGCCGATCCGTCGGCGGCCACCACCGTCAGGGTGTCGAAGAGGGTGTTGGCGTAGGTGAGACCGGAATTGTCGAAGTGGCTCGTCGAAGGCAAGAACCCGTCGATCTCCGAGTTCAGGCCGATCGTCACGGTCCCCCCCCGCTTGGGTGCCCCGATGCCGATCCCCGGAGTGGACGATGCGTGCGGCGTCGTCGGGCTGCCGCTCCCGCACGCCGCCAGCAACGAGGGCAGGCCCACGCCCGCCAGTCCGACCGCTGCGGCGGTCGTGGCGCCGCGGGCAAGAAACGCCCGCCGGTCGTATCGATCCGCGGAGTCAGCCATCGGTCCCCCTCGCCCCTGGTTGGACGCGCAGCCCCCTGGCGCCGTTGGCGCGCCATGGTAGACGTCGTGCCGCCGAGCGGCCGGGCACGGCTGTTCGGGCGGCGCCAGGGTAGTGCCGGAGGGCCTCGGTCGTCGGGTCATCACCGCCCACGCGGTCGGTCGGGAGTGCCGGGCGAAGCACAGACGCGTCGTTAGCATGCGGACATGCGGACCCGGATACGGCGCCAGGCGGTGGCCGCCCCGGCCGTCACCTCGCCACCCGGAGGGCTCACCCCCACCGCATCCGCACCCGGCGCGCCGGCATCCAAGGCCCGCCCTCTCGACGGGCCCGCACTCACGCCGGGCTCGGCGCTCCCCACCACGACTCGCCCACGCACCTCGGGTGGCTCCGTCGTGCTCGGCGCCGCCACTGCACGCGCCCTGCGCGCCGCGTCGGGCCAAGGGGACCTGTCGTGGGGCCTTCGCAGTGCGGTCGTGCCGTGGGTGGTGGCCCGTGTCATCGTCGCGGGCGCCCTCGTCGCCGCCCACGAGTTCGTCAACGAGGCCAAGCCCTCGGTTGCCGTGGCGACGCGCGTCCACGAGGGCTTGTTGGGGTGGGACGCGGGGTGGTACGAGACCATCGCGCGCCACGGGTACGCGGGAGCGGGCCACCTGTCGCTTCGGTTCTTCCCCCTCGTGCCGCTGCTCACGCGCGCCGTGTCGTATGTCCCGGGCATCGGGTTCGGCGTGGCGTTGGTGGTGGTGGCGAACGTGTCGTCGTTCGTGGGTGTGGTGCTTCTGGCCGTGCTGGCGAGACGAGAGACCGGCGACGACGCGCTAGCCCGGCGCGCCGCCTGGTTGCTGTGCCTGGCGCCCGCCGCGTTCACACAGGTGATGGGATACGCCGAAGGCACGTTGTTGGCGTTGAGCATCGGGACGATGCTCGCCCTGCGGGCCCGGGCGTGGTGGTGGGCCGCGGCGTTGGGCCTGGCCGCCGCCGCCACCCGACCGTTGGGCGTGCTGCTCGTCGTGCCCGCCGCCGTCGAGGTGCTCCGGGGATGGCGCACTTCGCCGTCGCACGGACGCGTGGCGCGCGCCGCGGCCGTGGTGGGGCCCGCGGTGGGGTTCGGCGCATTTCTCGGATGGGTCCGGTGGCGCTACGGCGACGCCCTCGCCCCCCTCCGGGTCCAGCAGCAGGGGTCGCTGCGCGGCGGCGTCACCGACCCTCTCCGTACGCTGGCACACGATGCTTCTCTGTTGGTCCACGGCCGGCATCTCGGCTCGGCACTGCACCTGCCGTGGGCCCTTCTCGCCATCGCCCTCGTCGTCGTGACCCTGCGTCGGTGGCCGCTCTCCTACGGCGCCTTCGCCGCCGCGGTTCTGGTGGTGGCGCTCACGGCGGCCAACCTCGACGGTTTCGAGCGCTACGCGTTGTCGGCCTTCCCCTTGGTGCTGGCCGGCGCGTCCCTGACGTCGGGTCCGCGCGTCGAGCGGGTGGTCCTGACCCTGGCTGCGGCCGGGCTCGGGATCTACGCGCTCCTCGCGTTCACGAACCTCTATGTCCCGTGACCTGGTCGTAGGGTGCTCCGTTGGGGCTCCTTGGCTGGGGTCGGGGTGGTGCCAACCGGTAGCCTTGCGGGGGGCCTGAGGCCGAACGGGGGATACGAGGCGAGGTGACGCAGACGGCGGCGGCATGGCGAGACGATCGCCCTGTAGTGGTGATCGGGGCCGGGCCGGCCGGGCTCACGGCTGCCTACCAGCTCTCCAAAGCGGGCCGCGACGCCCTGGTGCTCGAGGCCGACGACGTGGTCGGGGGCATCAGCCGGACAGTGGCCCGCGACGGATGGCGTTTCGACATCGGCGGCCACCGTTTCTTCACCAAGGTCCAGCCCGTCGAGGACCTGTGGCACGAGATCCTCACCCCGGGTGACTTCCTCCTGCGTCCCCGCATGAGCCGGATCTACTACGAGGGCAAGTTCTACGACTACCCGATCAACGTGCTCAACGCCCTGGGCAACCTGGGCCTGGTCGAAGCGACACGGTGCGGGTTGTCCTATCTGAAGGTGCGGGTGTTCCCGCCCAAGGACCAAAGCTCGCTCGAGGGCTACGTGGTCGCCAACTACGGGTGGCGGCTGTACGAGCACTTCTTCAAGACCTACAGCGAGAAGGTGTGGGGCGTCCCTCCGTCGGAGGTCTCCGCCGACTGGGGTGCACAGCGCATCAAGGGGATGTCGTTGTTCAAGGCGGTGTGGGAGCCACTGCGGTCGCGCCTCGCGGGCAGCCGTCGCAATCGCGCCCGGCAGGTGACGAGCCTCATCGAGGAATTCCAGTACCCCAAGCTCGGGCCCGGGATGATGTGGGAGAGGTGTCGGGATCTGGTCGAGAAGGCGGGCGTCGAGGTCCTCCTGGAGAGCCCGGTGGTGGGCGTCGAGCGCGGAGCCGGGGGCGCGACCGCCGTGGTCTTCGAGACCGATGGTCAGCGCCGGCGCGTGGAGACGGACCACGTCATCAGCTCTATGCCCTTCTCGGCGCTGGTGCGGGCGATGGACCCGCCGGCGCCTGCCGAGGTGCTCGCCGCCGCCGACGCCTTGCAGTACCGGGACTTCTTGACGGTGGCACTGGTCGTGCCCGAAGCCGGTGGGTTTCCCGACAACTGGATCTACATCCACTCCCCGAAGGTGAAGGTGGGGCGGATCCAGAACTTCGGCGCCTGGTCCCCGTTCATGGTCCGGGCGGGCACCACCTGCCTGGGCATGGAGTACTTCGTCTTCGAGGGCGACGAGCTGTGGGACACCGACGACGACGCGCTCGTGGCCCTGGCGACCAAGGAGCTGGCCACCATCGGGCTCGTCGAGCCCACCCAGGTGGAGCGGGGGTATGTCGTGCGCATGCCCAAGGCCTATCCCGTCTACGACGACACCTACCGGGCCGCGGTGGACACCATGCGCCACTGGCTCGCCGCCGAGGTCCCCAACGTCCACCCCGTCGGTCGCAACGGGATGCACAAGTACAACAACCAGGACCACTCGATGTACACGGCCATGCTGACCGTCGAGAACATCGTGGCGGACGCGGCGCACGACATCTGGTCGGTGAACGTCGACGAGGAGTACCACGAGGAGAAGTCGGGCGGGAGCGGCGCCACGGGGACCGGCCGCGACGCACCGATCGTCTCCCGACGCGTGGCGGCCATCACAGGTAGCGGCGCGCCGTAGTGGGCCCCATCGCCGAGGACGGTCCCGCCCGGAGCGAGGGGCGCGCCTCCCGTGTCGGACGCATGCAGGAGGGGGCTTCGGATCTCCGCCACGCCATCCCCCTGGCGATCGCCGCCGCGCTCGTCGGCGTGGTCAGCCTTCTCACGACCGTCTTCGTTGCCCACGTGCTCAGCACCCGCGGCTACGGCACCCTCATCATCCTGCTCGGGCTGTTCCTGGTGGTGTCGCAGCCGGGCACGGCACTGCTCGTCAGCGTCGTGCGACGGGTGTCGTCGTGGCGGGCGGCCGGGCTCGGCTCCCAGGTGCGCCCCTGGGTGGCCCGGGTCCACCGCATCGGTGAGGTCTCGGTCGTCGTGCTGGCCGTGGTCATGTTCCTCATCCGGGTGCCGGTGGCGCACGCGCTGTCTCTACCCAGTCCGAGCGGTGTCACCGAGATCCTGACCGCCGCCGGTGTGTGGGTCGTCCTCTCGATCGACCGCGGCTTGCTCCAGGTGAGCCGGGACTACACCGACCTCTCGATCAACCTCGTCATCGAGGCCGTCATGCGTTGTGCGCTGACCGTGGGCATGGCGGCCGAGCTCGGGGTCGAGGGCGCCGCCCTCGGCCTGTTGATCGCCGAGGTGGTCACCGCCACCCACGCCCGCTTCACCGCCACCCGCGCCATGGTGCGCAACGCGGCTCTCCCGGTCCCCGAGCAGCGGTCGTCTCCGTCTGCGTTGTCCGAGACTGCGTTTTCCCAGACTGCGTTGTCCGAGCCCGGCGCGTCGTCCCCAAGCACTGCTCTGTCCGCAAGCACCGACCAGGTCGTGACCGCCGAGGAGCCGACGGTGTTCGAGCAGGAGCTGGTGGCCGAGGCCACCGAGTCCGTCGTGGCCACGGCCGTCCACGGCAGCAAGGACCTGGTTGCCGACGTGCTGACCGCGCTCGGGAGCCTCCTGCTCCTGGCCCTGTTGCAGAACCTCGACGTGATCATCCTGGGCAGCAAGTCGCACGGGCATCACTCCGGGGCCTATGCGGCGATCTCCGTCCCGGCCAAGGCCCTAGTGTTCGTAGGCCTCGTGCTCGTGAACTACCTGCTGCCCGAGGCGACGATCCGCCATCAGGCAGGCTCCCACGCGTTGAAGCAGCTCGCGCAGACCTTCGCCGTGCTCGCCATCCCGTGCCTCGTGCTCTTGGGCATGGCGGTGGTGGCGGCCCACGGTGTGCTGGCTCTCGTCTTCGGGCACCATCTCACCGCGGCCGCGCCCGCGTTCTCCACGATCGTGCTGGCCATGATCTTCATGTCGGTCACCGTCGTCCTGGCCATTTACTTGCTGGGTATCGGATGGCGGTGGGTGGTCGTGATCCTGGCCGTCGGTGCCGGTGCCCTGGCGGCGGCCACGGCGGCCGCCGACGGGGGGTACCTCGCCACGGCCCGTGCCGATTTGGCGGTGCAGGTGGGGTTGTGCGCGGTCACGACGGTCTGTTTCGTCGGTGTGCACCGACGAGGCGCCCGCCGGCGGGCCCTTGTCGACAATGCTCCGTCGGAGGCCGACCAGTCAGTAGCGTGACCGCCGTGCCCATCACGAGCAGGCGATCGTCGTCGCGGCCCAGCCCCAGCCGCCGGTACGTTCGTGGCCGGGCGGAAGGGGACGAGTCGTGACCGAGGTCCACGATCGACGGGGAAGTGCCGTGACGGCCGCGCAGCCGGAGACGCCCGCACCACACCAGGGTCTGGTCCTGCTCCCCGGCGCGGCCGATGTGACGCTCGACGATGTCGTAGGCCGGGCGCTCGATGTCGGGTTGCGCCGAATCCAGATGTTGGCGTGGAGGGACCTCGACGACCCCGAGGCAGGAGGGTCCGAACGCCACGCCGATCACGTGGCGTCGCGGTGGGCCCATGCCGGCCTCGACGTCACACTGCGGACCTCGGCGGCGAGGGGGCATCCGTCCCAAGTCGAGCGCGACGGGTACCACGTGTTGCGCAAGGGCCGGCGCTACAGCGTTTTCCCGCGTAGCGCGTTCAGCGGTCTCGTCGGGCGCGGTAGCCCCGACGGCCTGGTGGAGATCTGGAACGGCATGCCGTTCTTCTCGCCGCTGTGGGGCCGGCGCCCGCGCGTCGTCTTTCTCCACCACGTGCACGCCGAGATGTGGCAGATGGTGCTGCGTCCGTGGCGCGCCCGGACGGGGGAGCTCCTGGAGCGAAAGTTTGCACCCCCGCTGTACCGGGGCACGCGTGTCGTGACGTTGTCGGAATCGTCGCGCCGGGAGATCGTGTCCATGCTCGGGCTCCGCGCGTCGAGGGTGAGCGTGGTCCCCCCCGGCGTCGACCACCGCTTCTCGCCCGACGGGGACCGGGCCAGCCAGCCCCTGGTGATCGCGGTCGGTCGTCTGGTCCCGGTCAAACGCTTCGACCTTCTCATGGACGTGCTCGTCGAGGTCCGGCGATCCGTTCCCAATCTCCGCGCCGTGATCGTCGGCGAGGGCTACGAGCGGGAGCGCCTCGAGGCGCACCGGCACGCCCTCGTTGCTGAAGGATGGATCGAGCTCCCCGGGCACATGGGTGACGACGAGCTTCTCGCCCTGTACCGACGGGCCTGGGTGCTAGCGAGCGCGTCACAACGCGAGGGGTGGGGGATGACCGTCAGCGAAGCCGCCGCCTGTGGCACGCCGGCGGTGGTGTCACGCATCGCCGGCCACGTCGACGCAGTTGAGGACGGGGTGAGCGGGATGGTGGTGAGCGTCGGGTCAGGAGATCGCCGACCAGCGTCCCCGGCGACGCCGTTCGCCGACGCGCTGCGGACCGTGCTCGTCGACCCGGCCCTGCGCGACCGCCTCGGCCGCGCCGCGTTGCGGCGTGCCGGTGGGCTCACCTGGGACGCCACCGCGGCTGGGGCCCTCGGCGCCCTCGTGGACGACGCGATCGCCAGGAAGCGTCCCGGCGGGTAACGCCGGTGCTCGCGGTCGGGCTGACCGGAGGGATCGGGTCGGGGAAGTCGACGGTGGGAGAGCTCCTGGTCGAGCGGGGCGCGGTCCTCGTCGACGCCGATCGCATTGCCCGGGAAGTGGTGGTGCCCGGCGGCCCCGCCTACCAGCCGCTGGTGGACCGCTTCGGCCCCGGCATCCTGGCCCCTGACCGCACCATCGACCGGGCCGCGCTGGCTGCGCTCGCCTTTGTCGACGCCGATTCCGTGGCCGCCCTCAACGCCATCACCCACCCCGCCATCAGCGCCGTCATGGCCCAACGGCGTGCCGCGGAGGAGGAGGGCGACCGCATCGTGGTGCTCGACATACCTCTGTTGAAGCCTGCGCACCGCGACGTCCTTTCGTTGCGGGTCGTCGTCGTCGTGGACTGCCCCGTCGAAATCGCCGTCGATCGCCTCGTGGGCCAGCGGGGGTTCTCCCGCCAGGACGCCGAGGCCCGGATCGCGGCGCAGGTAACCCGGGAGGAGCGCCGCGAAGGTGCGGACTTCGTCATCGACAACTCGCGGGACCGGGCCCATCTCGTCGCCGAGGTGGGCCGGGTTTGGGGGGCGCTCGAGGCCTGGCCTCAGACTTCCCCCGACCCCGAACCCGACCCGACCTCCTGAAACGCGGTCGGGGGCCGCCCGCCGGGGCGGTCCGGTACGGGGATGTGCCCATGGATCTCTCCGGTCGGGGCCGTTACACCCCCCCGATACCATCGGAAGGTGCCCCGTTTCGAGGTGGTGACCCCGCTACGCCCCGCGGGCGACCAGCCGCGGGCGATCGAGCTTCTGACCGAGGGGATCGAGCGTGGCGATCGCTACCAGACCCTGCTCGGCATCACCGGCAGCGGGAAGACCGCCACCGTCGCATGGACCATCGAGCAGGCCCAGCGGCCCACCCTCATCATCGAGCCCAACAAGTCACTCGCCGCCCAGTTGGCGGCCGAGCTTCACGAGCTCTTCCCCCACAACCGCGTCGAGTACTTCGTCTCGTACTACGACTACTACCAGCCCGAGGCATATCTCCCCACGTCGGACACCTACATCGAGAAGGACTCGTCGATCAACGACGAGATCGACCGGTTGCGTCATGCCACCACGTCGAGCCTCCTTCTTCGCCGGGACGTCATCGTGGTGGCGTCGGTGTCGTGCATCTACGGCCTGGGTTCGCCCGACGAGTACCGCCAACGGATCATGGCCCTGCGCCCGGGCGACACGGTCAACCAACGCGACCTCCTGCGCAAGTTGGTGGACCTCCACTACGACCGCAACGACGCCGTGCTCACCCGCGGCCACTTCCGGGTCCGGGGCGACACCGTCGAGTTGCACCCGGTCTACGAACAGCAGGCGGTGCGCATCGAGCTCTTCGGGGACCAGGTGGAGCGGATCCGGCGCTTCGACGCCCTGACCGGCGACACCGGTGAGGACATCGACGAGCTCGTCGTCTTCTCCGCCACGCACTACGGGGCGGGCGACGAGACGATGCGACGGGCCATCGCGTCGATCGAGAGCGAGCTCGGGGAGCGGCTCACCGAGTTGCAAGGCGCGGGCAAGCTCCTCGAGGCCCAACGCCTGAGGCTGCGGACCGAGCACGACCTGGAAATGCTGGCCGAGGTCGGGGTGTGCAACGGCATCGAGAATTACAGCCGGCACCTCGACGGCCGCAGCGCCGGTGAGCCCTCGCACACGCTTCTCGACTTCTTCCCGGCCGACTTCCTCACCGTGATCGACGAGAGCCACGTGGCGGTGCCCCAGATCCACGGCCAGTACGAAGGTGACCGGTCCCGCAAGGAGACCCTCGTCGAACACGGCTTCCGACTGCCCTCGGCCCTCGACAACCGCCCGCTCACCTTCGACGAGTTCACCGAGCGGGTGGGCCAGGTCATGTTCTTGTCGGCGACGCCGGGGAGATACGAGCTCGACATCTCGAGCCAGGTCGTGGACCAGGTCATCCGGCCCACGGGCCTCGTCGACCCCGAGGTCGTGATCCAGCCCACCACGGGGCAGATCGACGACCTCATGGAGCGCATCCACAAGGCGTCGGAGGCGGGGGGGCGCTCGCTCGTCACCACCCTCACCAAGAAGATGGCCGAGGACCTCACCGACTACCTCGTCGAGCTCGGCGTGCGCGTGCGGTACCTGCACTCCGACATCGACACCATCACCCGCATCGAGCTGCTGCGCGACCTGCGTCTGGGCGAGTATGACGTGCTGGTGGGGATCAACCTCCTGCGCGAGGGCCTCGACCTCCCCGAGGTCCAGCTCGTCGCCATCCTCGACGCGGACAAGACCGGGTTCCTGCGCTCGGCGTCTTCGCTGATCCAGACCATGGGACGCGCCGCCCGCAACGTCGACGGCCTGGTGGTCCTGTACGCCGACACCATCACCGACGCCATGCGCTCGGCGATCTCCGAGACCCAGCGCCGGCGAGCCCTGCAGCAGGCCTACAACGCCGAGCACGGCATCGACCCCACCACCATCCGCAAGGCGGTGACCGACATCCTCGCCAGTATCCGTCCCGCCGGTGCCGTCGCCGGGACCGGGTCGGGCCGGGGAAGCCGGGGGGGCCGGGTCCGGCCCGGGCACGCCCCGGTGCGGGCGCCGCGGATGCCCCGCCGCGACGGCGTGGGGGGAAGGCGCCTGGCCGGAGCAGCCGCAGCCGGCGACGACACGACCGCGGTCGACGAGATGGCCGAGCTCAGTGCGCTCCCCATCGACGAGTTGCAACGCCTGGTGGTGCGCCTCGAACAGGAGATGCGCCTCGCCGCCACAGAGCTGCGTTACGAGGAGGCGGCGCTGTTGCGCGACGACATCGCCGAGCTGCGCCTGGCGCTGGTCGAGGCCGGGGACACCGCTCGTTCACCGGGCGCGCCGGGCTCTCCCGGGCTCGCCGTCCCCGTGCCCACGGCGTGACGCCGCAGCGTACGGCGACCCCGAAACCGGACCCTCGCCCCGCCGGTAGCCTCGCACCGATGGCCGATCGGCTGGTGATCCGTGGGGCACGAGAGCACAACTTGCGCGACGTCTCGCTGGAGTTGCCGCGTGATCGGCTGATCGTGTTCACGGGCCTGTCGGGGTCGGGAAAATCGTCGCTCGCCTTCGACACCATCTATGCCGAGGGCCAGCGCCGGTACGTCGAGTCCCTGTCGTCGTACGCGCGGCAGTTCCTGGGGCAGATGGACAAGCCCGACGTCGACTTCATCGAGGGGCTGTCGCCGGCGATCTCGATCGACCAGAAGTCCGCCAGCCGCAACCCCCGGTCCACAGTGGGGACGGTCACCGAGATCTACGACTACCTGCGGCTTTTGTACGCCCGGGTTGGACATCCCCACTGCCCCAACTGCGGACGACCCGTCGCCCGCCAGACTCCGCAGCAGATCGTCGACCGCATCCTCGACCTCCCCGAGGGAACGCGCTTCCAAGTGCTCGCCCCCGTGGTGCGGGGGCGCAAGGGCGAGTACGAGGCGTTCCTCGACGACCTGGCCAAGCAAGGGTTTGCCCGGGCCCGGGTCGACGGGGAGATCGTCGAGCTCTCCGACCGCGCCGCGGTGAACCTGGCACGCTACGAGCAGCACACCATCGAGGTCGTGGTTGACCGGTTGGTGCGGCGAGACGACATCCGCCAGCGGTTGACCGAGTCGATGGAGACGGCGCTGCGCCTCACCGACGGCGTGGCCGAGATCGGCATCATCGCCGAGGACGGGACCGAGGAGCTGATCACGTTCTCCGAGCACCTGGCGTGCACGTTCTGCGGTCTCTCCTTCGAGGAGCCCGCGCCACGCAATTTCTCGTTCAACTCCCCCTATGGCGCGTGCCCGGCGTGCGACGGGCTCGGCACGCAGTTCGAGGTTGATCCCGACCTGGTCGTGCCCGACCCCACACGCTCGCTCGACGAGGGGGCCATCTCGCCCTGGACGGGGGGACACAGCCGCTGGTTCGACCGCATCGTGGAGGCCGTGGCGGCCGAGTTCGGCTTTGCGACCGACACGCGGTGGGAGAAGCTGCGGGCCAAGGACAGAAAGGTGCTCCTGTACGGCTCGGGGACGCGCCAGGTGCACGTGCGGTACCGCAACCGCTACGGCCGCCAACGCTCGTTCACGTCGCAGTTCGAAGGGATCGTCCCGTGGCTGAAGCGCCGGCACCGCGATTCGGACTCCGACTCGGTGCGGCAGTGGACCGAGACCTTCATGCGCGAGGTGCCGTGCCCGACGTGCCACGGGGCGCGCCTCAAGCCCGAGTCCCTGGCCGTCACCGTCGGGGGCCTCAACATCTTCGAGCTGTGCAGCCTGTCGATCACGCGCGCCTCGACGGAGGTCGACGCCCTCGAGCTGACCGAGCGCGAGCACCTCATCGCCGACCGGGTGCTGCGCGAGGTGCGGGCCCGGTTGCGTTTCCTGCTCGACGTGGGGCTGGACTACCTGTCCCTGGCGCGCGGGACCTCCACGTTGTCGGGCGGCGAGGCGCAGCGCATCCGGTTGGCGAGTCAGATCGGCTCGGGTCTGGTGGGCGTGTTGTACGTGCTCGACGAGCCGTCGATCGGCCTCCATCAACGAGACAACCGCCGACTCCTCGACACGCTGGTGCGCCTGCGTGATCTGGGCAACACCGTGATCGTGGTCGAGCACGACGAAGAGACCATTCGCGAGGCGGACCACGTCGTGGACATCGGGCCCGGCGCCGGTGAGCACGGCGGCGAGGTCGTCTACAGCGGGGGAGTGCCGGGACTGCTCGAGGCCAAGGCGTCGGTGACCGGGAGTTACCTCACCGGGGAGCGGTCCATCCCCGTTCCCGAGAAGCGGCGCCCCGGGTCGGGCGACTACCTGACGGTACGAGGCGCGCGCGAGCACAACCTGCAGGCCATCGACGTCTCGTTCCCGCTCGGGAGCCTGGTGGCGGTGACCGGCGTGTCGGGCTCGGGGAAGTCGACCCTTGTCAACGACATCCTCCTGCAGTCGATGCTGGCCCAGGTGCACCGGGCGCGCACCACACCGGGGCAGCACAAGGCGATCGACGGCGTGAAGCATGTCGACAAGGTGGTGGCCATCGATCAGTCACCCATCGGGCGGACGCCGCGCTCGAACCCGGCCACCTACACGGGGTTGTTCGATCATGTCCGCAAGCTCTTCAGCCAGACGAACGAGGCCAAGGTGCGCGGCTATCTGCCGGGTAGGTTCTCGTTCAATGTGCGGGGCGGACGGTGCGAGGCCTGTGCCGGTGACGGGACCATCAAGATCGAGATGCATTTCCTCCCCGACGTGTACGTGCCCTGTGAGGTGTGCGGCGGGGCGCGCTACAACCGCGAGACCCTCGAGGTGACGTTCAAGGGCAAGAACATCGGTGACGTGCTCGACATGTCGTGCGAAGAGGCGCTGTCGTTCTTCGCCAACCAGCCCACCATCGCCCGTCACCTCCAGACCCTCGTCGACGTCGGGCTCGGCTACATCCGCCTCGGGCAACCGGCCCCCACGTTGTCGGGGGGCGAGGCGCAACGCGTCAAGCTGTCGTCGGAGTTGTCGAGACGGTCGACGGGCCACACCCTGTACGTGCTGGACGAGCCCACCACCGGTCTGCACTTCGACGACGTGCGCAAGCTCCTCGAGGTGTTGAGCCGCCTCGTGGACCAGGGCAACACCGTCATCGTCATCGAGCACAACCTCGACGTGATCAAGACGTCGGACTGGATCGTCGACCTCGGGCCCGAAGGAGGCGAGCGCGGTGGCAAGGTGGTCGCCGAGGGCACGCCCGAGGACGTGGCGGCCACGTCGATGAGCTATACCGGCCAGGTGCTCGCACCCGTGCTGGCCCGCGCCGGCCGACACCGTCCCGAGCGGCTGGGGCCCGCCACCTCGCGGCGTTCGCCGCCCAAGGGGACGAAGGCGAACACCGCCCCTCGTGCTTCACGAGCCGTGAAGGCCAATGGAACGGTGAAAGCCAATGGAACGGTGAAGGACAATGGAACGGTGAAGGCCAACGGGGCGGTGAAGAGAGCCAAGGCCGCCGCCCGCCCGGCCGCGGCCAAGCGCAGGAAGGCAGGCTGATGGCCGTCGTCCGGCGCGACCACGTCGCCCGCTGGCTCGAGGGGTACGAGGAGGCGTGGCGCACGCCGGGCACGGCCCGCCTGGCCGAGCTGTTCACCCCCGACGTGACCTACGCGCCGTCCCCGTGGGCGGAGCCGGTACGGGGGCTCGACGAGTTGGCGCTGTTCTGGGATGCCGAGCGCGACGGGCCCGACGAGGTGTTCTCGATGTCGAGCGAGATCATCGCCGTCGAAGCCGACACCGCCGTGGTCCGGGTGTGGGTGGAGTACGACAACGACCCCGACACGCCGTGGCGAGATCTCTGGGTCCTGCGCTTCGCGCCGGGGGGCCGGTGTGCGGCCTTCGAGGAATGGCCCTTCGCCCCCGATCAGGAAGACGGGGCCCCCGTCACCGACTGATCCGGGTCGTCGGTGTCGGTCTCTACCCGTCGCCGTCGGTAGCTCTGAGATCGGTCAGGTGATCTCGAGCATGCGCTCGAGGGCGATGCGTGCCCAGTGAGTGGTGTCGTCGTCGACCGTGATGCGGTTCACGACTTCCCCGTCGACGAGGCGCTCGAGCACCCAGCACAGGTGGGCGGCGTCGATGCGGAACATGGTCGAGCACGGGCACACCAGGGGGTCGAGCGACACCACCGCCTTGTCGGGGTGCTCGTCGTCGAGCCGCTTCACGAGGTGGATCTCGGTCCCTACCCCGATCACCGACCCCGAGGGCGCCTCGTCCACGGCACGGATGATGAAGTCGGTCGATCCCACCTTGTCGGCCATCTCCACCACGTCGTGGGCGCACTCGGGGTGGATGAACACGAGGCCTTCGGGGTGTTCGGCGCGAAAGGCGTCGACGTGCTCGGGCCGGAAGCGCTGATGGACCGAGCAGTGGCCCTTCCACAGAAGCAAGGTGGCACTCTTGACATCGGCGTCGGCGAGGCCGCCCATGTCGAGGAGGGGGTTCCACACCCGCATGTCGCTGGCGCCCCAGCCGAGCTCGAAGCCCGTGTTGCGCCCGAGATGCTGGTCCGGGAAGAACAGGACCTTGTCCCCCTGGGCGACACCGGTGCCGGCCGGGTCGAGGGCCCAGGTGAGCACCGCTCGGGCGTTCGACGACGTGCACACCGCACCCCCGTGGCGCCCGACAAACGCTTTCAGCGCGGCCGAGGAGTTCATGTAGGTGACCGGCACGACGCGCTCGACGTCGGTCACCGTCGCCAAGGACTCCCATGCTTCTTCCACGGAGTCGATGTCGGCCATGTCGGCCATGGAGCACCCCGCGTTGAGGTCGGGGAGGATCACCTGCTGGTTGGCGGCGGTGAGGATATCGGCCGATTCGGCCATGAAGTGCACGCCACAGAACACGATGTAGTCGGCGTCACGCCGGTCGGCGGCGGTGCGGGACAGGCCGAAGGAGTCGCCCCGGGCATCGGCCCACCGCATCACCTCGTCCCGTTGGTAGTGGTGCCCGAGGATCAACACCCGGGGACCCAGCACATCCTTGGCGTCGGCGATCCACGCCGTGAGCTGGTCGGGTGTCGCGTGGACATAACGCTCGGGGAGCGCCCGTTGCAACCGGAACATGGTGAACCCCCTTCGGGGAGCACTCCGATGGTGGCCGGCGGGGACAGCCTGGTCGCCCATCCGCGGGGTTGTCGGCCTCGGAGTGTTATGTACGCCGGGATACCAGGCCGGCGCTTGAGGACAGTCTAGATCCCCGCTGCCCCCGGCGTACGGCTCGGGGTGGGTGCACGACGGGCGGCCTCCTTACGGCACAGTAAGAAGGTGCGCTCGCGTCCTGCCCCGGGAACCATCCCCGACACCCCCGGCTCGTACCAGTTCGTCGACGCCGGGGAACGGGTCCTGTATGTGGGCAAGGCCAAGTCCCTGCGCAGCCGGCTGAGCAATTACTTCGCCGATCCGGCCACCCTGGCGCCCCGCACCGCCCAGATGGTGGCCCTGGCCGACCACGTGGAATGGATCCAGGTCGACAACGAGGTGGAGGCGATCCTCCTCGAGTACGCCCTGATCAAGCGGCATCGGCCCCGCTTCAACATCCGGCTCAACGACGACAAGTCCTATCCGTCGATGGCGGTCACCCTCGCCGACGAATGGCCCCGGGCGGCCGTGGTACGGGGGCGGCGCCGTCCCGATGTCCGCTACTTCGGCCCCTACGCGCACGTGGGGGCCATCCGCGACACCCTCGACCTGCTGCTGCGCACGTTCCAGGTGCGGACGTGCTCGGACCGCAAGCTCGACCGCCACACCAAGCTGGGCAAGCCCTGTCTGTTGTTCCACATCGAGCGATGCTCCGGCCCGTGCATCGGGGCCGTGGACCACGAGCGCTACGACACCATGGTGGCCGACCTGATGGCCTTCTTGGCCGGGGACACCGACGAAGTGGAGCGCCGCCTCAGGGCCGAGATGGAAGAAGCCGCCGCCGAGCTCGACTTCGAGCGCGCCGCACGGCTGCGCGACCGCCTCCACACGCTGCGGATGGCCTGCGAGCGCCAGCAGGTGGTCACCGAGCGTCCCGAGGACCTCGATGTGGTGGGCATCGACGAAGACCCGCTCGAGGCGGCGGTGTGCGTTTTCCACGTGCGGCGCGGCCGGATTGTGGGACGGCGGGCCTTCGTGGTGGACAAGGTGGAGGACCTCACGAGGCCCCAGCTCGTGGGCCGGGTCCTCGAAGAGCTGTACGGCGACGCCGAGCCTCTGGCGCCGGCGCCGCGCCGGGTCGCCCGGGTACGCGGCGGCGACAGCTCGGGCTGGACTTCGGGGGCGGGGGACCCGAGGTCGTGGGGAACCGAGGGCACGGCTGCCCCCGGGGTGCCCCGGCAGGTGCTCGTGCCCGACCTCCCCGAGACCCCCGAGGTCTACGAGGCCTTCCTGGCCGACCGGCGCGGCGCCCCGGTGGCGCTGCGCGTGCCGCAGCGGGGCGGCAAGCGCACCCTCTTGCAGACCGTGACGCGCAATGCCGGGGAGGAGCTCTCCCGACACCGCCTGCGCCGGGCGTCGGACCACGACAGCCGGGCCCGGGCCCTCGAGTCCCTGCGTGAGGTGCTCGGCCTCGCCCAGGCCCCGTTGCGCATCGAGTGCTACGACATGAGCCACCTTCAGGGCACGGACTACGTGGGGTCGATGGTGGTCCTCGAGGACGGCCTGCCCCGGAAGTCCGAGTACCGGCGCTTCCGCATTCGCGACGTGCCCGGCAACGACGACTACGCGGCGATGGAGGAGGTCCTGACCCGGCGCCTGACCGCATTGCTCGAAGCCCGGGCCCAGACCCGGGGCCAGGACGCCACCGCCGGGAGCGCCCGAGCCCGGCGCTTCGCCTATCCGCCCCAGCTGCTCCTCCTCGACGGTGGCAAGGGCCAGCTGGGGGTGGGGGTGCGCGTCCTGGAGCGCCTGGGGCTCTCGGAGGAGATCCCCGTGGCCGCGCTGGCCAAGTCCTTCGAGGAGGTGTTCGTCCCGGGGCGCCCGGAACCGGTTCCCGTGCCCCGGGGGTCCGACGCCTTGTTCCTTTTGCAACGGGTGCGGGACGAGGCGCATCGGTTCGCCATCTCGTATCACCGCAATCTCCGGGGCCGTCGCATGACCCGCAGCACCCTCGACGGGGTGCCTGGCCTCGGGCCGGCCCGCCGGACCCGGCTCCTGCGGCATTTCGGCAGCCTGAAGGCCCTGCGGACGGCCTCGTTCGAGGATCTCCAGGCGCTGCCGTGGCTCCCCAGCGCCGTGGCCGGGGCCGTGTACGCCCACCTCCATGTCGTGGCGCCCCGGCCACGAATACCGGGCTCGGTCACGACGTTGGTCCCGGCGCTGGGCCAGGATGGGAGTGGGACCGCTTCGCACCCCGATGCCGGGGACGGCGCAGTCGGGCCCGGGCGCTGAGGATGGGCGACACGTGAGTGACTACCTGGTGATCACCGGCATGTCGGGTGCGGGCCGGTCCACGGCCGCGGCCGCCCTCGAGGATTCAGGCTGGTACGTCATCGACAACATGCCGCCGTCGCTCCTGAGCGAGGTGGCCGAGGTGGTGAGCCGACCCGGGTCCACCCAGGACCGGGTGGCGTTGGTGCTCGGCCGCGGCGGTGGCGCCCGGGTGGAAGAGGCCCTCCCCGCCATCGACGCGTTGCGCGCCCAGGGACATCGCGTCCAGCTCGTCTACCTCGACGCCCCCCAGGACGTCCTGGTGCGGCGCTTCGAGGGCACCCGCCGCCGCCATCCCATCCTCGAGCGCCAGGTGGCGGAGGCCATCACCGACGAGCGCCGTCTCCTCGAGCCCGTGCGGGTCCGCGCCGACGTCGTGGTGGACACCGCCGAGCTCAACGTCAACCAACTGCGCCAGCGCGTCACCGAGCTCTTCGGTGACGACAAGGACTCGGGCATGCGCATGTCGGTGGTGTCGTTCGGGTACAAACACGGCCTGCCTCTCGACGCCGATCTCGTCCTCGACTGCCGGTTCCTGCCCAACCCCCACTGGGTCGAGGAACTGCGACCCTTGTCGGGGCTCGACGCCCCCGTGCGCGACTTCGTCATGGAGCAGGAGGCGACGGGCCCGTTCCTGGGCCGGGTGGACGACCTGGTGGGCGCCCTGCTCCCCGCCTTCGAGGAGGAGGGCAAGTCGTACCTGACCATCGCCTTGGGCTGTACCGGGGGCCGACACCGCTCGGTGGCCCTGGCCGAGGAGCTCGGCGCCCGCTTGCGCCGGCGCGGTGCCTCGCCCGTGGTGATCCACCGGGATGTCGACCGATGAGGAAGGGGCCCGGCCCGCGTGTGGTCGCCGTGGGCGGCGGCCACGGGCTCGCCGCCACCCTGCGCGCCGTGCGCCTCTACGCGGGTGAGATCACCGCGGTGGTCTCGGTCGCCGACGACGGTGGGTCGTCGGGGCGCCTGCGCCGCCAGCTCGACATCATGCCCCCTGGTGACCTGCGCAAATGCCTGGTGGCGCTGGCCGAGGAGGACTCACCCCTGGCAGCCGCCTTCGAGCAGCGCTTCGAGGCCGAGGAGCTCGTCGGCCACGCGCTCGGCAACCTCGTCATCGCCGGGTTGATGGAGGCCCTGGCCGACCCGCAGAAAGGGCTCGACGAGGCGGCCCGGCTGCTCGGGGCCCAGGGCCGGGTGGTGCCGGCGGCCTCGGAGCCCGTGGTGCTCAAGGCCGAGGCCGGAGGTGGGGAGATCGAGGGCCAGACCGAGGTCATGCGCACCGCCGACATCCGACGTGTGTCGCTCGTGCCCGCCGACCCGCCGGCCTCCCCGGTGGCGCTGCACGCGCTGGGCAATGCCGCCCAAGTGGTGATCGGCCCGGGATCGCTGTTCACCAGCGTGCTGGCGGCGGTGGCCGTGCCCGGTCTGGCCGAGGCCATCCGTCGCTCTCCGGGGCGCCGGGTCTATGTCGCCAACCTGCGTCCCGAAGGCAAGGAGACGGCGGGCTTCGACGTCGCCGACCACGTCGCGGCGCTGGCCGCCCACGGGGTCCAGGTGGACGTCGTCCTCGCCGATCCCGCATCGATCGCGCTCGGCAAGCTGGAAGTGGACGTCGTGCAAGTGCCGCTGGCCAAGGCCAACGGGCTGGCCCACGATCCGACGAGACTGGCGGCCGCCCTCGGCCGTCTGGTCGGATAGGCCCTGATGACGGTACGGGTGGGGATCAACGGCTTCGGGCGCATCGGTAGGAATTTCCTGCGCGCGGCGCGGGCTCAGGGCGCCGATGTCGAGGTGGTGGCCGTCAACGACCTCACCGACGCCGCCACTAACGCCTACCTCCTGCGCTACGACAGCACGCACGGCCGCTTCGGCGCCGAGGTTCGGGCCGAGGACGACCACATCGTCGTGGCGGGCCGCCGCATCCGGGTCCTGGCCGAGCGCGACCCCAAGGCCCTGGCGTGGCAGGAGCTCGGCGTGGAGGTCGTGGTCGAGTCGACGGGGCGGTTCACCTCCCGCAGCGCGGCGGCTGCCCACCTCGAGGGTGGCGCGCAACGCGTGGTGATCTCGGCTCCCTCGAAAGACGCGGATGCCACGTTCGTGATGGGGGTCAACGACGACACGTTCGATCCGGCCCGCCATGTCGTGGTGTCCAACGCCTCGTGCACCACCAACTGCTTCGTGCCCATGGTGAAGGTCCTCGACGATGCCTTCGGGGTCCGCAACGGGCTCATGACGACCGTCCACGCGTACACCAACGACCAGAACCTCCTCGACCTGCCCCACGAAGACCTGCGCCGGGCCCGCGCCGCGGCGCAGAACATCGTGCCGGCGTCGTCGGGTGCGGCCCGGGCCACGGGGCAGGTGCTGCCGTCCATGCAGGGCCGCCTTGACGGCGCCGCGTTGCGGGTCCCGGTCGTGGACGGATCGATCACCGACTTCACCGCCCTCGTGGCGCGTGCCGTCACCGTCGACGAGGTGAACGACGCCTTTCAGAAGGCGGCGTCGAGTGGCCCGCTGGCCGGGGTGCTCGAGTACACCGAGGACCCCATCGTGTCGTCGGACATCGTGGGCAGTGCCGCTTCCTGCACCTTCGACTCCGGGCTGACCATGGTCATGAAGGTGGACGACGACACCGCGCTCGTCAAGGTGCAGGGTTGGTACGACAACGAGTGGGGCTACGCCAACCGGCTCGTCGACCTGGTGGTGTTGTTGGGCTCGGCCGGCCCCCCGCCGTCCTGAGCTCGGCCCCGGCCGGCAGAGCGACAACGATGCCGGAGGCGCCCGATTCCGCGACCGCTCGCCCCGACCGCGGACCGCTGGTGGGCCTGCCCCTGCTCGAGGACCTCCCCGACGTCAACGGGCGTCGGGTCCTGGTGCGCGTCGATTTCAACGTGCCTCTGGGTCACGGGCCCGGCGGAGAGGTCGTCGTCGAGGACGACTTCCGCGTCCGGGCCGCGCTCCCCACGTTGTCGTGGCTCGCCGATCGCGGCGCCGAGGTGACGGTCTGCGCCCACCTGGGGAGGCCCAAGGGGACCGTCGACGCGCGGTTCGCGGTGGCCCCGGTCCGGGCCCGTCTCGCCGAGCTCGCTCCGGGGGTGGCGATGCTCGAGAACCTGCGTTTCGACCCGGGCGAAGAGGCCAACGACTGCGGTTTCGTGGCCAGGCTCGTTGACGGCTTCGACGCCTACGTGAACGACGCCTTCGGCGCGTCGCACCGGGCGCACGCCTCGATCGTGGGACCACCCACCCTCGTCCCCTCGGCGGGGGGGAGACTCCTGGCACGCGAGGTGGGGACCCTCGGGGGACTCCTGGTGGACCCCGACCGTCCCTTCGTGGCCGTCGTGGGGGGAGCCAAGGTCGGAGAGAAGCTCGGGGTGCTACGCGCCCTGTTGGAACGGGTGGACACGCTCATCGTGGGCGGGGGCATGGCCTTCACCTTTCTCGCCGCCCAAGGCCACCACGTCGGTGCCTCGCTCCTCGACGCAGGAAGCATCGACCGCTGCGCCCAGCTCCTGCGAGAAGCCGGTGGCCGCATCATGCTCCCGACCGACTTCGTGGCCCTCGGCCCAGGCGGCACGATCGGAGAGGGTGGCAACGGCACCGGCGAGGTGCGCATGGTCGGGGCCGACATCCCCCGGGGCTGGCGCGGGCTCGACATCGGGCCCGAGAGCGCCGGGGAATTCGCCGAGGTGGTGGTGCGGGCCCGGACCGTGTTCTGGAACGGCCCCATGGGGGTGTTCGAGGACGAGCGCTTCGCGGCAGGGACGCGCACCATGGCGATGGCGGTCGCCGAGTCGAAGGGATTCAGCATCGTGGGAGGAGGCGATTCGGTGTCCGCGTTGGACCATCTCGGTCTCGCTCGTCGCGTGAGCTTCGTCTCGACGGGAGGTGGGGCCTCACTGGAGCTGCTCGAGCACGGAGACCTCACCGGGCTCGAGGCCCTGCGTCACGCCTCCAACGCCCCGGCGACAGGAGCCTGACATGGCCAAGTCATCGCCAGCGTCGGGGACGGCGCGCCGTCGACCGCTCGTGAGCGCGAACTGGAAGATGCACCACGACCACCTCCAGTCGATCCGCACCGTGCAAGACCTCGGGTTGCGGCTCGGGGCCGCGGACGTAGCGTCGCTCGACGTGTCCGTGCACCCGACCTTTACGAGCCTGCGCTCGGTGCAGACCGTGATCGAGGACCGCGCCATCCCGGTGGCGCTGGGCGCGCAGCACTGTTACTTCGAGGACCAAGGTGCCTTCACCGGCGAGGTCGCTCCTCCCATGCTGGCGCGCCTCGGTGTGTCGTTCGTGATCGTGGGCCACTCGGAGCGTCGGCAGTTCTTCGCCCAGACCGACGAGGTGGTGGCGGCCACCGTGCGGGCGGTGATGCGCCACGCCATGACGCCGATCATGTGCGTGGGCGAGACCGAGGAGGAGCGTGAGGACGGCGAGACCCACGTCCGCCTGAGCGCACAGACCACGGCCGCGCTGAAGGGCCTCCCGGGCGAGCAGGTGGCCGGGCTCGTCATCGCCTATGAGCCCATCTGGGCCATCGGCACGGGCCGCACGGCCACGGCTGAGGACGCCCAGTCCGCCTGCGCCCACATCCGGTCCGTGGTGGGGGAGTTGGCCGGAGTAGACGCGGCCGGGGCCGTGCGGATCCAGTACGGCGGGTCGGTGCGGCCCGAGAACGCCGCTGAACTGCTCGGACAACCCGACGTGGACGGGGCCCTGGTCGGAGGGGCCAGCCTCGACGCCGCCACATTCGCCGCCATCGTGCAAGCGGCGGCCTCGGTGGTGCCCACGGGCCGGTAGGGACGCGACTCGGGGGGCGAGAGACCCTTTGGTAGCGTTGCGGGGTCCGGACCGCCCGAGGAGGACGTCGTGCTGACCATAGCGCTGGTGGTACTACATCTCTTGGTGTCGCTGGCGCTCATATTCCTGATCCTCATGCACTCGGGCAAGGGTGGGGGCCTGTCGGACATGTTCGGGGGATCGGTGGGGCAGGCCGCGGCCGGCTCGACCGTGGTCGAGAAGAACCTCGACCGGATCACGATCACCGTGGCGGTCATCTTCAGCTTCACCACCGTGACCCTGGCCCTGCGCCTGCAGTGACCGCCGGCCATGCCGGTGGTAGGGAACGTGCCCCGGCGCCGGCTACGGGTGACTCGCGACGGCCATGGGCCGGGCGTCGTCAACGTCCCGGGGTGATCGTCGCTGTCGTCGCGTTGTGTGTGTCGGCCTCGGCGTGCGGGTCGATCGCGACTGGAAGCTCAGCCGGCGGGCAACTCACGTCGAAGGGTCACGCTGACAGCGCGCCCCTGTTGGTCCCCACCACCGGCGGCACGGTCACCATGGCGCTCGACCAGGTGCCGACGACGCTGAACGACCACACCGTGGCCGGTGACACCGCAGCAGGGCGGATGCTGGGCAGCGCCATCTGGGCGCAGGTGTTCCGGGTGGGCCCCGGCCTCACACCGCAGCTCGACACCAACGTCGTCGACAGCGCCGAAGTCATCGGCCTCACACCCCAGACTGTCGTCTACCAGATCGACCCGCGGGCGGTGTGGTCCGACGGCGTTCCCATCAGCGCCGACGACTTCACCTATGCCTGGGAGTCACAGAGAGGTGACGGCACCGACGTCGATGGCACGCCGGACTCGGTCGCGTCCACGCTCGGGTACCGCGACATCGCGTCGCTCACGGGCTCGAACGACGGGCGAACGGTCACCGTCGTGTTCCGCACGCCGTTCGCCGACTGGCCCTCCCTTTTCGACGACCTGCTCCCGGCTCACATCGCCGAACAGGTGGGGTGGAATCACGGGTTCGACCAATTCGCGAGCGGGGTCTTCGTATCGGGCGGTCCCTGGGAGGTGCTGTCGTGGCAGCCCGGCTCCGACATCGTCCTGGGCCACAACCCGCGTTGGTGGGGGAGCCCACCCAATCTGGACCGGATCGTGGTCAAGGCTGTCAGCGGGGACGGGCCGCTCACGTCGGCCTTGGGCCAGGGCCAGGCGCAGGTCGCCTACCCGAGCGGGTTCGACGAGTCGTTCATGGCCCAGGCCTCGTCCTCGTCGGTGCTCCAGAGCCAGTCCGGACTCGGGACGCGCATGCTCCAGCTCGAGTTCAACGTCCGGCACGCGCCCTTGAGCGCGGCGACGGTGCGAGAGGGCATTGCCCACGCCATCGATCGAGCCGGGATCGTCGAGAGCGTGGGTCAGCCCGTGAACCCTTCGGCATGGGAGGACAACGACCATCTTGTTCCCAATGGCGAGCCCGGGTACGCCGACGATGCCACCGGGTATGCGAAGGCCGACCCAGTGACCTCCGCACACCTCCTCGAACAGAGCGGATTCGCCCTCGACGGGCACGCAAGATGGACGGCGCATGGAAAGCCGGTGAGTCTCAACATCGTGTGGGCGGCAGACGATCCTTGGTCCGCTGCGGTGGGGCCCATCGTGGCCGCCCAACTCGTGGCGGCCGGTTTCGATGTGGAGGCCACGCCGGTGTCGACAGCACAGCTCTACGGCGCAGTGCTTCCGGCCGGGGCCTTCGACCTCGCCCTCGTCCCTGTGGACGCCAGCGCGTATGCGAGCGCCTTGGGCAATGTGTTCTCGACGTCACCGGCGATCACCGGTGGAGCACCGTCGGAGGACTGGTCGGGGTTCGACGACCCGAAGCTCGACGCACTGTTCACCCAGGCGGTGCAGCAACTGGCTCCTCCGCAAGCTCACGGCATCTACCAGCAGATCGACCAGGCGTTGTGGCTCGCCATGCCTACCCTTCCGCTGTTCGCGGAGCCCACGATGCTCGTGTGGTCGTCGTCGCTGTCCGGGGTCGAAGACGACCCCGGCGGGATCGGACCATTCTGGGGCGTACGGGATTGGGCCCGACGTGCCGCCGCTCCGGCGCATGGCGCCAAGAGCAATGGCTCGGCGCTCGGACCGTTGCAACGCTCGCGCTAGAGTCCTCGATGCGCTGAAGGGCGCACGCACGTCGGAGTGGCGGAATAGGCAGACGCGCTAGCTTGAGGGGCTAGTGCCCGAAAGGGCGTAGGGGTTCAAGTCCCCTCTCCGACACCGAAAACACCTAGCGGAGGAACTCCGCCGGCTACGGCCCCACGATTCCTGTGGTTGACGCACTGCGACGCTCAAGAGATCGTGACTGTGAACACCTTCGTGTTGGTCGTGTGCTCATGGGGTGCCATCGTCGTCTTCGTGTCAGCGACCTGCGCAGTGAACGTTGAGGTGCCCGCTGCGTCGGGCTTACCGGAGATGACCCCGGTCGACGACCTGAGCTTGAGTCCCCGGGGGAGTTTTGACCCCTTTGCTACTCGCCAGGTGTACGGCGCATTTCCTCCGGTGGCCGAGAGGGAGGCCGAATACGTCACGCCTGCGGTGCCGCCAGGGAGCGAAGCGGTTGTAATGACCAGCCCGCCGTAGGTGACCGCGTGCCCTCGGAAATCCACAGCTGCGCAAAAGCTTGCTTCTGGGCAGGACACCGAAGCCATGGTGCCGGCACGATCGGCGTCCGTCGGAGCGGACCAGGTGCTCCCGTTGTAGGTCTGCACGTACCCCTGAAGGTTGACTGCGAGATCGTCACCGGCGATGCAGAAGCTAGGGGACGTGCAGGAAACCGGGCCCAGGCCACCGGAGTGGTAACCGATGGGGTTGATGTCCGTCGGAGCGGACCAGGTGCTCCCGTTGTAGGTAGCAACGAAGCCGTAGGTGTTCGTGGCAGCGCAGAAACTCGCTGAGGAGCATGACACCGAAGTCAGACCGCCGAGGGGGTCGGACACAACGTTCGTCGGACCAGACCAACTGGTGCCGTTGTAGGTCAGTGCGTTCCCATTGAAGTCGACAGCGACGCAGAAACTCGCAGACGGACACGAGACGGAGGCAAAGCTGTCCGAATTGTCGATGTTCGTCGGACCAGACCAACTGGTGCCGTTGTAGGTCAGTGCGTTCCCATTGAAGTCGACAGCGACGCAGAAACTCGCAGACGGACACGACACGGAAGGAACGCTGTCGGAATTGTCGATGTTCGTTGGTGCGGACCAACTGGTGCCATTGTAGATAAGTGCGTGGCCGCTGGAATCGACGGCGACGCAGAAAGTCGCAGACGGACACGATACAGACGATGCAGAAGAGAAGGCCTTGCCGGGGTCGACAGTGGCGGGCGGCGACCACCTGGTGCCGTTGTATGTAACTGCGTTCCCGAGCGTGTCCACGGCGGCACAGAAAGTCGGCGACGAGCACGACACCGAGGTCAGCCAGTTGTGGTGGTCGATCCTCGTCGGGGCATACCAGCCGCCTGCTGCGTAAGCCGCGGTGGCAATGGGCACCACCGCTAGCGTTACTCCGGCAATGATGGCCACCGCGAACAACGCTCGGGCGCCTGCCGTGCTCCGAGCGACTCCTACGAATGACGAAGTCCCCCGTCTCATCCGTACCCCCTCGCCGATTCTCAGAAGAGGCGTCGGGTCTGCACGGGGCGCTAACCAAAATTGGTCGTCCTGCCCAAGCGAGGCGTCGCTCCCAAGAGGAACGGCCTAAAGGCTACCCGTTCGGCGCCGAACGTGCCGAGGCTCACAAAACGCCCAACGCCCCACGGTCAGTGCATGAGACCCCGCGCAGTCGGTTCGGCTCGGGCGGCCCATTCGACCTGCCAGCAACCCCGTGTACTAACTAATGGTCGAGTACGCCCCTCCGACACCGGGTCGTCGCGACGTCAGCGACGGAGATTCACGAGGCTTTGGAGCGGTACTCCTCCACGGCATCAATCGGGACGTGAGCAATGCCGTCCACCATGACATAGCGGATCTTTCGCTCATACACGAGGCGGAGCAGTTCCTTCGTGGGAATCCCCAAGCTCTGAGCTGCCTGCGCCGCTCGGAGCGACTCTTCTTCAACCATCGTCGCCTCCCGGTTCGTCGAAGCCCGGTCTACGGCTGAGAAGCCGGATTTGATGATCCACCTGCGCAGCAGTGTCGGAGCGTTGCGAGCACTCAGTCCCGCCCCCGTCGAAGAATCGACGAGATGCGCTGATGTGTGACCTCAAAATGCGTCGCAATCGAGGTCACGCTTTCCCCTTCCCCCACCAGGGCGGTTACAAGAGCGTGTCGTAAACGCGCGCTTGCGAGGGTCAGATGGTCCACAATGCCGCCCATCAGCACGAGGGCTCGAGGGCGACCCGCTCGGCCTAAGGCTTCTTGCAGCGGTACTCCCGCAACGCGGTCGCGACGAACTCGGGCCAACTCTTCGAGAAGATCCTCTTCATCGTGGACGTTCTCCTCAACAGCACCGGAAACGTCATCAATTGCTTCGACTACGCCGTCGGTATGCAATAGAACACCCTTCGTGGCTCGCCGGCTGGAAGTCGGCTACCTCCTGACGAGTGAAGGGGCAACTGCAAGCACCATAGCTCACATCCTGGCCGCAATGGGGGGTTGCGAGACGAAAGAATGTGCGATAAGCCGAGCAGGTGAACGGCCAGAAGGAGCGCGCTTCCACGTGAACGACACCCCCTTCGGTGATCGTCGTGTGGAGCACGGCCGGATTCCGTGACGAACCACCGTCGTCGCCGCATCCTTGGCCGGTTCGCCGGGAGTGGCGCATCCGCAGTTCGCCTGTGCGGTGTTTGCATGGACGTCACCCAAATGAGCGGTGCAGGAATCATGCTCATGTCGAGCGATGCATCTCTCGGTTCGATCGGTATGACCAATGCGGTGAGTGCGCTTATCGAGGAGTTGCAGTTCATGCTGGGCGAAGGACCATGCGTTGACGCCTATAGCCTTGAAGTTCCGGTCGCGGAACCCGATCTCACCGATCCGACGAGACACTGGCCCGGGTTCACTCCACCTGCTCTCGAAGCCGGCGTCAGGGCCATTTTCTCCTTCCCACTCCGGGCGGGTGCCGTTTGCATGGGTGCGCTCGATCTCTACAGCGATCGCATCGGCGCTCTGACTGATGGCCAGCACGCCGACGCGCTCGTCGTGGCTGACGTCGTCGCCAAGGCGGTACTCACCATGCAAGCCCAAGCGCCCCCGGGAACCCCTTCCACTGAGATTACGGCCGGGACGGATGGCCGAAGCGTTGTGCACCAGGCAGTCGGAATGGTCTCGGCTCAGATCGGAGTGAGCGTCGACGAAGCCCTGCTCCGATTACGGGCTCACGCCTTTGCCAACGACTACCAGCTCGCCGAACTCGCCCGAGACGTGATCGAGCGGCGCGTTCGCTTCGATTCAACGGAGATCTGAGAATGCGCAGTGCTCACACTGGCCTCCTGAGCCCTGCCACGATGCGCCTTCACCCCGACCACGAGGAAGCGATGTTCCTCGTGGTCGGGGCCACGCCCAGAGAGGGTGAGCTGATGGTGGCCGGCGCCACACTTGCCGCGTAACCGGGAGGCCATTTTTCGCCGACACCTCCGTCACCCCGACGGCGGCACGTGTATCCCTGGTAGTCACGCCAGTCCGTAGAAACACCCTGCGAATCGGCGGGCACACCTGGGACACCACCAGGTCGTGGGGGCATGCCAATGAGCTCCGGGCCGGAGGATGACGAGGCCAAGTGCGGAGGTCGCCAATGGCCGAGAACCGCACCCCTCGCACTCCACCGTCTCGTCAGCATCATGGAGGGGCTGGCTGCGCCGCTCCCTTTGCGTCCTACGGTCCGTGGATGGAGGCATTGTCTGGGGCTCCTGTGGACGCCAGTATGCGCCTCACACAACGGGAACACCACACCGGGTGAGTAAATCGTCACCCGAATGCGACAAGGGCAGAAGGCGGCACCGGGACGCTGAGCCCACAGCCAGGGGAAAGCAGCTCCCGAAAAGCCGGGACGTCCCGGTGCCGTAATAGGAGCGTATGGGCTCATGTCAGTTATCCCTGCCATAGTGACATCGACCCGTGCCATTCTCCCCATCTTCTCCACAGGAGCGAAGCCCGGACCGGGGTCCCTCAGCCGGGACTTTCGGCTCGCAACCCGTCCTCACCTGCCTACGGAGTACCCAGGACCACTAAAGGACAAACAACCCCAAGGAACCCACCATCCCAGATCGGTCCCGTCACCCCATCAGACGGCTCTCGGATCACTTTTCTGGGCTCTGACGAGGGATCACTTCAAGCGGTGCGCAATGTTCTCATCAGAAACTTACGATCAGAGGACCCCCATCGTCTGACCAGGTACTTCTTTGAGGGGAT